>ERZ808242.124-NODE-124-length-59541-cov-13.544784_pt1 | contig 59541 bp, 50 predicted proteins | sample MGYA00521244_ERZ808242 | MGnify/ENA primary metagenome ERZ808242 (study PRJEB31516, sample SAMN03275573) | gut metagenome | biome: mammalia-associated habitat; material: feces | host: Papio cynocephalus | place: Kenya | collected 2012-07-27 ... | reverse complement strand
TCCTCAGCGGTCTGGGGGCCTATTCTCTCCAAAAGTAAGTGTCAAAGATGGAAATTTACAACTTCGCATCGTGCCCTGCAAGACAATTTATCTACATTTGCTATGTTGATAAGTTTTTTGGGAGCATCGAGAAAAATTGCCTACCTTTGCATGATTGCGCTGCAATCATTGAAAAATCCGCTCAATGATACAGGACATTTTGCTCAGAGGCAGCGGTCCCGACATTCTGGTCAGGAACGGCATCATCTGCAGGAAGGGGTACAACCTGCAGGTCGGAGAGGGCGTTCACATCATCGACACCACCGGATGCCTTGTTTCCTACGGCTTCGCCGACATCCACGTACATTTCAGAGAACCCGGATTCTCCTATAAGGAGACGATCCGAAGCGGCTCGCTCGCGGCGGCGGCAGGAGGTTACACCACGGTCTGCGCCATGCCGAACCTCGATCCTGTCCCGGACAGCCTTGAAACAATCGCCATTGAACAGGAGATCATCGACCGCGATGCAGTGGTGGAAGTCCTCCCGTACGCCTCCATCACCAAAGGCCGCAAGGGTCTGGAACTTGTGGACATGGCCGCGCTCAAGGGACATTGCGTAGCGTTCTCTGACGACGGAAGCGGAGTACAGGACGGAGAGATGATGCTCAAGGCCATGGAAGCCGCAGCTCGGGAAGACGTGATCATAGCGGCCCACTGCGAAGACAACAGCCTGCTCCATGGAGGTTACATCCACGACGGACGCTACTGCCGCGAGCACGGGCACCGGGGCATCTGCTCCGAGAGCGAGTGGGGCCAGATAAAGCGCGACCTTGAACTGTGCGCGCATACAGGCTGCCGCTACCACGTCTGCCACATCTCCACAGCCGAAAGCGTGGAACTCATCCGCGAAGCCAAGAGACGCGGAGTCCGTGTCACTTGCGAGACTGCCCCCCACTATCTCTGCCTCACCGAGGACAATCTGAAAGAAGACGGAAGATTCAAGATGAACCCGCCCCTGCGCAGCGAGACCGACCGGGCCGCCCTGCTTGAAGGCCTGCGCGACGGGACGATAGACGCGATAGCCACCGACCACGCGCCACACAGCGCCGAAGAGAAATCACGGGGACTGGAAGGCAGTGCCATGGGCATCACCGGGCTTGAGACAGCCTTCCCGGTGCTCTACACCGACCTCGTCCGCACCGGGCAGCTCAGTCTTGAAAGACTCACCGAAGCCCTCTGCGCCTCACCAAGAAAGATATTCCGACTCGGCGGCGGTAGCCTTGAGGAAGGCGCAAGGGCGGACATCACCGTGATCGACCTCAACTCCAAGTACCTGATAGACAGTTCCAGATTCCTCTCCATGGGGCACTCCACCCCGTTCGAAGGAAAGGAAGTCTACGGCAAAGTGAAACTCACCCTCAAAGACGGGGAAACAGTATATTCATGCAAAAACTGAGATTCACCATACAATCCAACACTCCCGTGGCACGGGACACGTTCCGCATGCAGCTCAGCTGCCCGGAGATGGATCCCTGCCGGAGCGGACAGTTCGTGGACATAGCCCTGGACGGGTTCTTCCTGCGAAGGCCGATATCAGTCTGCGACTGCAGCCCGGGAAGCTTGACCCTGCTCTACAAGACGGTGGGCAGCGGAACCATGATGCTGTCCAGGATGCAGCCCGGAGACACGCTTGAACTGCTCTGCGGTCTAGGGCACGGGTTTACACCCGAGTCCTGCCGTGCCAAGGCACTGCTTGCGGGAGGAGGGATAGGTGCGGCACCGTTGTATCTTCTCGCCAAAGAACTTCTCTCCGCAGGCAGGCAGGTCAACGTTTTTCTCGGATTCAACCGGGCGGACGAGGTGCTGCTGCGTGAAGAATTCTCAACCTTGGGGATCAGGCCGCACATCGCCACCATGGACGGGAGCGAAGGCACCAAAGGCTTCGTGACAGACGCCATCCGGGAAGCAAAACCGGAATACGATTTCTTCTACACCTGCGGACCGATGAAGATGATGCAGGCAGTCTGCGGAACTCTCGATTGCAGAGGCGAGGCGAGCCTCGAAGAAAGGATGGGCTGCGGGGCCGGATTCTGCTACGGATGCAGCTGCCACACCACAGTGGGGGCAAAAAGAATCTGCAAGGACGGGCCGGTGTTCAAAAAAGAAGACATAATATGGTAAGGGATCTTTCAGTCAACCTCTGCGGAATCAGGCTCGACAACCCTGTAATCCCGGCCAGCGGGACTTTCGGCTTCGGGCTGGAAATGGCGGACGCTTTCGACCTCAATGTGCTCGGCGGCATCAGCCTCAAAGGCACCACAGAGCAGCCGCGCTTCGGAAATCCGACCCCGCGCATAGCCGAATGCCCTGACGGGATGATCAACTCCGTAGGGCTCCAGAACCCGGGGATCGACATCCTCGTGCACGAAAAAGTCCCTGCGCTAAGGAAGATATACCACAAGGCCGTGATCGCCAACATAAGCGGCTTCTCCATAGAAGAATACGCGCGCAACTGCGCCAAGGCCGACTCCTGTCCGGGGATTGACATCATAGAAGTCAACGTCTCCTGCCCCAATGTGCACAACGGAGGGATGGCCTTCGGGACCTGTGCCTCTGCGGCAGCTCAAGTGACTGCGGCTGTCAAGGCGGTCTGCAGCAAGCCTGTATTCATCAAGCTCAGCCCCAACGTGACCGACATAGTGGAGATCGCCCGCGCCTGCGAGGACTCCGGAGCGGACGGGCTGACCCTCATCAACACCCTGCTCGGCATGAGGATAGACATACACCGGCGCAGGCCTGTGGTGGCCGCCGGGATGGGCGGGTTCTCCGGCAGGGCCGTGTTCCCCGTGGCGCTGAGAATGGTTTATCAAGTAAGCAAGGCTTGCCACATACCGGTAATGGGCTGCGGCGGCGTGGCCAGCGCGGAGGACGTGGTGGAGATGATGATGGCCGGGGCCACGGCTGTGCAGGTCGGAGCGGAGAATATCCGCAACCCTTACGCCTGTCCGGAGATAATAAATGCGCTTCCGGGGGTCATGGAAAATCTCGGAATAGAAAAATTGTCAGAAATACAAGAAATAATATAAGATGGCAAAAGACGTGATCATCGCCTGCGATTTCAGCGGCAGGAAAGAGACGATGGACTTCCTCTCTCTCTTCGGAGACGGAGAGAGGCCGTTCGTCAAGATAGGCATGGAGCTCTTCTACAGCGAGGGCCCGCAGATTGTAAGGGACATACGCGAGCGCGGACACAGGATTTTCCTGGATCTCAAACTCCACGACATCCCCAACACAGTAAAGAAAGCCTGCCGTGTGCTTTCGGGGCTGGATGTGGACATGTGCAACGTACACGCCGCCGGCACCATAGAGATGATGCGGGCCGGACTGGAGGGCCTCACCCGCCCGGACGGAAGCCGTCCGCTGCTCATAGCAGTGACCCAACTCACCTCCACAAGCGAAGAGCGGATGCGCAGCGAGCTGCTCATAGATGCTCCGATCAACGATGTCATCGTCCACTATGCCTCCAACGCGCGCGAAGCCGGGCTGGACGGGGTCGTATGCTCCCCTCTTGAGGCTGGTATGGTCAAGAGCGCCTGCGGGCAGAGTTTTCTCACCGTCACCCCGGGAGTGAGGTTCGCCGACTCGGCAGCCGATGACCAGTCACGTATCACCACCCCTGCCAGAGCCAGGGAGATCGGCTCCGACTACATAGTGGTGGGCCGTCCCGTCACCGCCGCCACAGACCCCGTGGCAGCATACAGAAGATGTGTAAAAGAATTTCTGAACAAGTAATCGATATGGAGAGAATCATCGCAAAGGAGCTCCTTTCAATAGGGGCAGTATTCCTCCGCCCGGAGGAACCGTTCACATGGGCCAGCGGCATCAAGAGCCCCATCTATTGTGACAACCGCCTGACCCTGTCCGCCCCGGAGGTGAGGCAGAAAATCGAGGTCGGGCTGGCCACTCTCGTGATGAAACATTACCCTGAGTGCCAGATGCTTATGGGCACCTCCACGGCCGGAATCGCCCACGCTGCCATCACCGCCTCCATCCTCGGGCTTCCAATGGGATATGTACGCGGCGAGGCCAAAGACCACGGACGCGGCAACCGCATAGAGGGCAAGATGGACAAGGGTACAAAAGTGGTGGTCATCGAGGATCTCATCTCCACCGGCGGCAGCTGCATCGATGTCGTGGAGGCGCTCCGGGAAGAAGGGGCGGAAGTGCTCGGCATCGCCAGCATCTTCACCTACGGCATCAAGAAAGGACTCATGAGGATAGCCGACGCGCGGACAGTCAACTACTCCCTGAGCAACCTCGACACCCTTGTGGAAGTCGCCGCTGAAGAAGGCTACATCGCCCCGGAATGGAAGAACAAGATAATTGAATTCAGAGACAGCTTATGAAGCACCTTATAGACCCGATGGACCTCACACGTGAGGAGACAGACCAGATAATCGCCCTTGCGGAGGACATAATCAAGGACAGGACCAAATACCAGGATCTCATGGCGCACCGCAAACTCGCCACCCTCTTCTACGAGCCGAGCACACGCACGCGCCTGAGCTTCACCTCTGCGATGATGGAGTTGGGAGGTAATGTCCTCGGCTTCTCCGATGCCAAGAGTTCTTCAGTCAGCAAGGGCGAGACAGTGCAGGACACCATACGCGTGGTCGGATGCTTCGCCGACATCATAGCGATGCGTCACCATCTGGAGGGAGCGCCGCTCGTGGCCGCTGAAGTGGCCAAGGTGCCGATCATCAATGCCGGGGACGGCAGCCACAGCCACCCTACACAGACGCTCACGGATCTTCTGACCATCAAGCGCGAACTCGGACGGATAGACGGGATCACCATCGGCTTCTGCGGAGACCTTCGCTTCGGGCGCACTGTGCACTCCCTCATCAAGGCCCTTTCCCGCTACAAGGATGTCAGGGTCGTGCTGATCGCCCCAGACGAACTCAGGCTTCCTGACTACATCAAACAGGACGTCTGCGACAGCAAGGGCATAGAATACAAGGAGACCGGCAATCTGGACGAAGTTCTTCCGGAGCTCGATGTGCTCTACATGACGAGAGTCCAGAAGGAGCGGTTCCTGGACGAGGACGAGTTCGACAGGGTCAAGGACAGCTTCGTGCTGGACGCGAGGAGAATGTCACTCGCCAAGGAGAAGATGGCCGTGCTGCACCCTCTCCCGAGGGTCAACGAGATCCTCACCGAAGTGGATGCCGACCCGCGCGCCGCTTATTTCCGCCAGGTGGAGAACGGCAAATTCGTCCGCATGGCTCTGATATGCAAGTTGCTTGAGTGGAAAGACGACAGCAGCCATACCATGCCTCAGGAAGAGTGGCTGACCGACCCGTCACTGCACTGCAGCAATCCTAAGTGCATCTGCAACAACGAGAAAGTCGAACCGCGCTTCAAACGCACCACCGGCCGGGTGACCCGCTGCTGGTACTGTGACGCCAAGGTGCGGTAAAAGCCAACTGGCCATATCAATACAGGAATCCGAACATCCACAGCGGCACTTGGTTATCGAACACATACTCAATTGAATCCTTGACCACATAGGCGTCTTTCAGATTGGATATCTGTTTCTTTCCCTTGCTGCGCCCACCGACCTCGAAAGTCTTTCCGTCAATCTCAAAATCTGATACGGGGGACTCTACAGTATCATATTTCTGTCTGGTCCAACAATAAAATATAGTCTCCCGGGCATTACCCGTTTCCGGATTTTCACCTGAAAGGACATACGACATGTTGGAATTGTGGAGATAAATCTTGTCCATCTTGCGAAGAACGGCATCCCCATTGGCTTTCATACGGAGGACAGAGACAAGTTCGGCTTTTTCCAGATACTCCAGATACCTTGGAAGTTCGTCACGGCTCAATTCCAAGTCTCTGGCCATATCCGAGAAATTAATCTTGACCGGGACGCTCTTGGAGATGTAGTACATGAACTTCTTGAGTTTCTGTGTGGCAGCGATGGTCATTCTGGCGTACTGGGGAATGTCAACCTCAATGGTCGTGTTGATGACTTGCCGCATGCGAGTTTCGAATTCGGGCTCCTGAAAGAAGGGGTAGCAGCCTTTTTTCATATAGTCGCCGAAGTATTTCAGCGGTCTCTCGATCCCATAAGGGAAATCCACTTTTCCTCGCAGCACCTCTTCCAGACTGGCCGATTTCAAAGACCAGCCATTACGCAGGTTCAGGTACTCACGGAATGACCATACAGGAAGATGGTACTCAATGACTCGGCGGCTTAGATCAGCACCCCCTTCTTTGAGGTCCAGCAGGGAACTGCCGGAATATACGACATGCAGCAGCGGCAGACTGTCGTATATATTCTTGACCTCCCGGCTCCAGCCAGGATATTTATGGATTTCATCTATATACAGGTATTTCCCGCCACGGGCGAAGAAATTTCTGGCAGTATCAAGAAGGGTATGGGCGCTGAAATATATGTCATCAGCAATCACGTAAAGTGATTCATCCCTGTTTCCTGCCCTTCTGATGTGCTGTAAGATAAGAGTGGATTTACCGACTCCTTTTTGACCGAGTATACCTAAGACGCGGACATCCCAATTTATGGTGTCATGCTGCGCCCGGAAGAAGTTCATCGGAGTCAGTTCCAGAAGTTGATTGAATTGTTCATAAAGTGCCTGCATGATATATTGCGGTGTTTATCCGGCACAAATATAAGAAAATTGCTGAACTTTACATGCAACTTTCAGAGAAAACTGCGGAGTTTTATCCGCAGATAGACATCGTTATTGCAAGGTGTGGTGTACAGCAGAAAGGCGTTTTCTGTACGGCGGAAGATCCGGGTACAGGTTAGAGTGGAATAGTTGGAAAACGCTATAACCCGGCTTATAAAACGTTGTCCTGTCGCATTTTGTGGCGCAGGTTATAGGGTGAAAGCCGAGGATAGGCTAGAACCTAGTATTCCCGAGGAAAACAGACAATCCCACGGGACAACGAGTCCGTCGGACGTTGTCATAGCCCTGTCACCGGCGTAGATCAACAATTTTGCCTATAGTTCACATGCAAACATTTGACTATAAAACTTTTACAAAAAATCTAATTTTCGATTTGCAAAACATTTACGCATACAAAAGCCCCATCCCCTCCACCTTCTACCCCTGCACATCTATATTCCAATACAGGTGGGAGCACCCAAGAAGAAGCCTAGAACTGGAAGTATATGAACGCCTGGAGTTCGGCGGTGATGAACTGGTAGACGATGAAGACCACGGCGACGACCGCGATGGCCATCAGCGGCAGAGGGAGGAGAGCGAAGTTGATCCGGTACCACCTCTTCCAGCGCGACGGCAGCCAGTGGATGAACAAGCCGAGCACGATCAAGGCGAAGACTTTCCAGTACTCCGCGCAGATCTGCGGGATCAGGCTCCAGTCCCAGGCGGAACCGATCTGCTGCACCATATTGCGCGCCGTGCTCCAAGCCACCTCGTTGGCCGTGGCCGGATCAAGGTTGCTTCCGCTCCGGAAAAACAGACGCGTGAAAGTGACGAACACAAACGTCTGCGCCACACCCCAGACATAGCCCAGCCGTCCGCATCCCTTCCCCCGGCAGAGGTGATAGACAAAGCGCACAAGCGTGCCGAGCCACACCAGAGCAGCCCAGACAAAGAGCAGGTTCCACACCGGAGCCGGGACGAGACGTGAAAGAAGCCCCAGAGACAGGGCAAGCAGACTCACCAGCGCCATCCTCAGAGTCCAGGACATGTCTTTCCAGAACTGATAGACAATCAGCCCGATGCCGTTGAGTCCGCCCCAGATGATGAAGTTCCACGAAGCTCCGTGCCACATTCCGCCGAGCAGCATCGTGATGAAACGGTTGATGTTCGCGAGAATCTTCTTGCGCCTCTCCGGGAAACAGCGCGCCACTATACCGAGCGCAAGGGCAATCAGTACAAACACCAGCGACACCACCCACTGGCCTGAAAGCATCACGGCGATCAGCGCAAACAGCACGATCCAGAAATACGTGCCGAACGTGGCATTGCGGTTGCCGCCGAGAGGGATATAGAGATACGACTTGAGCCAACGGCTGAGCGACATGTGCCAGCGCCGCCAGAAATCCTGCGGGTTCGACGCCTTATAAGGAGAATTGAAGTTCTGCGGAAGATAGAAGCCCATCAGCATGGCCACACCGATGGCGATGTCCGTGTAGCCCGAGAAATCGGCATAGACCTGGAGCGAATAGCCGAAGAGTGCCGTGAGGTTCTCAAAGCCCGTAAAAAGGAGCGGGTTCTCAAAGACGCGGTCAATGAAGTTGACAGCAATATAGTCGCTCAGTATCAGTTTCTTGGCCAGTCCGTTGAGAATCCAGAACACCGCAAGCCCGAACTGCCTGCGCCCGAGGTTGAAAGGCTTGTAGAGCTGCGGGATGAACTCGCTCGCCCTCACGATAGGCCCTGCCACAAGTTGAGGGAAAAAGCTCACATAGAAACCGAAATCCAGGATGTTGTCCACAGGTTTCACCTCCCTCCGGTAGACATCAACCGTATAGCTGATCACCTGGAAGATGAAGAACGAGATCCCGACAGGCAGCACTATGCTGTCCACCCGGAACAGCTCCCGCCCCGCGATGGCATTTCCAAGCGCACCGAACACGTCCGTCACCTTGATCTGAACCCCCGTCAAGGAATACAGCAGGTCGGCAAAGAAGTAACTGTACTTGAAATAGCAGAGCAGAAGCAGGTCAACGCAGACGCTCAGCACCAGCCAGGCACGCCTCCGCCTCAGGTCGACAGAAGCAGCTATCCTCTTGGCTATCAAGAAATCAGAGCACGTCACAAAGAGCAGTATCAGCACCGACAGCCCGCTGGTCTTGAAGTAGAACAGCAGACTGGTGAAGAAAAGGAAACTGTTGCGCAGCAGCCGCCTGTCGCCTATCAAGGCAAACACGGCATAGACTATGGCAAAGAAAGCCCAGAAATAGAACTGGGTGAAAAGCAGGGGCGAGTTGGGGTCAAACGAGAACAGCCGCCGCAGGAAAGTCCATATCACACTGAGATCCATCTATCTGGCAGAGTTGCGGTCTTCCATCAGGGCTTCGAAGAACAGGTCCCCGAGCAAAGTGTAGCCCTCGTCCGTAAAATGCAGCCTGTCAGGCTTGACAAGTCCGAGGTTTTTCCAGCGCTGCACGGAATGCGCCCCGCCCATGAGGCCGTAGAGGTCCCAGACCCCGGCACCGTATTCCCCGGCCAGCTCCATCATTGCCTTGCGCACCGCAGGTGCGTTCTCGTTGTAGGTCATCCCCCTCCTGATGTAACGGTAACTGTCGTTGTTCGTTATGAATATTATGGCGCAGTCCGGGTTGACCCGATGAATCATCTCGATGAGACGGCGGTAGTTGTCCTTGAACCTGCCGGGCTTGAAATCCTTGGCTGTGCAGGCCGAGTCGTTGATGCCCAGGGCGAGGATTGCCAGGTCCGGGTTGACCAGTCTCAGATCCCGTTCCAGATCGGGGCACTTGTCTAGCCAGGTGGTAAGTTTGGCCCCGTTGACCCCGGACGAATAATAGTTCACTCCCGGTCTGCCGCTGATGGGCTGGATCCCGGTGAGGGTAAAAGTTTCCCCGGAGGGGATCTCGAATCCCACAGTCACGCTGTCTGACCGGGACTGGAGGCTGAAGAGGTAACTCGCTGTGAGCGAGTCATAACTGTGCCTCAACGTGTCGGCGCCGCTGACGACATAGGGCCAGGCCCTCTCAGACGAGCCGTAGCCCAGCACGCGCAGCCTGGAGAATGACCAGAGACTGACGGAGTCGGGGCTGACATTGAAACTGACGGACGCGCTGCTGTCTGAAGTCCGCGCCCCGAAGCCGGTGATGCCGTAGCGGGGTTTCTCCAGCTTCGAGTTGAGGGTCATCATCGGGGCTTCCCATGTCCCCGTGTACGAGATGCGGTAGCTCTTGTCAGAGTTGGTCTTGCAGAGTCGTCTCGGGAAAAGGAAGCCCCTGTCTCCGCGCGGCGCGATAGAGTCGAGGTCGTTCATTATCCTGTTCGGGAAATATGCCGCCTGCACATGAGAGCCGCCTATGTGCCAGATGTTTACATTCCCCTGCCCCGTAGAGACAAGGCTGTCGAGCTTGGCAAGGAAACGGTCCTGTGCGCTGCGGTCGCCCGGGAACACAAGGGCGGAGTTTTCAGTCTTCACGCAGTCGGGGAGCTCCCTGCTAACGAGAATGGCGGGCAGTAGCAGGGCAAGAAGCGGCAACATCTTATTTTTCATTCTTTTTCCTCCAGAGGTAATAGTCATAATAGAGCAGGAAACTGTCACTGAACATCTCCCCCACCCTGGCCGAGCCACGCGGGGTGAAATGCACATAGTCGGAGCCGGCAAGCGGCGGGGCCGCACCAACCCAGTCAAGCATGGAGTTACGGCCGCCCATGGCACCGTAAATATCCCAGTACGCGGCATTTTCAGAGACGGCGGCAGCACGCAGGGAATCCACCAGTTCAGGGAGGACAGGGTATGTCTGGCGCTTCCCGTTGATGGACGTGGACATGTCGGACGGCCCGATGAAGACAAGCGTGGCCTGCGGGGCAAGTTTGTGCAGGTAGCGCAGTTGCCGGCGCACCGAGGAGGCGTAGCCGGAGACTGCCTTGGTAGTGGAGATATACGGCACCGTGTTTCCCCCGTACTGGAGGAGGATGAGGCGGACGTTCTCTTCATGGTAGAAACTGCGCATCTGCGCGGCATCCATCGCCGTGAAGACCAGTCCCGAGCAGCCGCGCATGGCCATGTTGTCCACCCTCACCCCGCTGTCAGTATCGAGAAGGATGCCGTAGATATCGGCATGGCCGGAAAGGGAAAGGCTGGCCTTGGCACTGCTGTCAGGCAGCTGGAACACGGCCTTTTCTATCGGGCCGTCACCCTCCAGGCTCACGCTCCTGCCACCGCAGCCGGCTGTCAGAGTGCCTTCTATGTTGCCTGCCACAAGTGTGAGGCGGTTGAAGAGTTTCTGCCCCTTGCCGCGGGAGCGTACCGGGGAGAAAGACACTGTCATGGTCGTGTCCAGATGCACGAAGTCCCCGTAAGGGCCGAATTTCCTGAGGCCTTCGGGCTTCTCGCCGAAGACTGTGAATCTCTCAAGCTCAGAGGAAGCGCTCACGGCCATAGCCGGAGTGAAATAGCGGCGCGCCGGGAGCATCCCCTGCCCGTCTCCGCCGAAACGCTCCTGAAGAGCATCGCGTATGGCCGAAGTGATCCTGTCCTCTTCTATCTGGGAGTCTCCGTAATGTATGATTCTCACCGGATTACGCTTCGCGTTTTCAAGGGCTTCGAAGATCGGGTCGAAGAAAGCCGGATCGTCGGACGGGAGGTAGAATCTGGCCGGATCCGAATCGAAAAATCCTTTAAACCGGTCATCCTCCGCCTTGCGGACGGCCTCTTTGCGGCTTTCAAGCAGTTCTTCCGGAGACACGCGCGCCTGCTCCGGCTCCGCACCCTCAAGGATGTCGGACACCGACGGAAAACGGAGTTCCAGCGCCCCGGCCTTCACTCCCCCGGACGGGAAGACGGCGCTGACAAGGGCCAGCATGGCGATCACGGACAATATGAAAATCAATACAGCACTGCGTCTCATTTCTCTTTCCAGACTTTAAGGTATTCCTGTAGTGCCCACATCTCATCACGATAGCGTGCGGCATGTGCGAAATCAAGGTCGGCAGCGGATTTTTTCATGCGCCTGCGGTCCTCTTCGATGAGCTTCTCCACCTGCTCGCGGGACATCGAGCGGATCACCGGGTCCTGGAGCACAGCCGCGAGGTCGGCCTTGACATGGCCGTCGGCGAAGGCAGCCCCATCCTCACGCAGCGCCGCATGTCCGAAGCCCACGGAGATGCTGCCCTTCCCTAGATCCGAAGGGTTCGGGACATAGACAGGCGAGTCGTAGGAGTTGGCGGCGCTGACACGGCCCGTAGTGCCGCCGGCAAGGCTCTTTGCCAGCACATTCTGGCGCACCTGCACCTGCTTCGGGGTGATGTGGTGGAGTTCGTTGTATTCCACCTGCTTGCGGCGCCGGCGGTTGGTTTCGCGTATGGTCTCCTCCATGGACGGGGTCACGGAATCGGCGTACATTATCACGAGTCCGTTGACATTTCGGGCCGCCCTGCCCGCTGTCTGGGTCAGGGCCCGCCCGGTGCGCAGGAAACCTTCCTTGTCGGCATCGAGTATCGCCACCAGCGACACGGACGGGATGTCCAGACCCTCACGGAGGAGGTTCACCCCTACGAGCACGTCAAACAGCCCCATCTTGAAGTCCTCGATGATTTCCACGCGCTCGGCAGTGTCCACATCCGAGTGGATGTACCGCACGCGGATGCCTATCTTGCGCAGGTACTCGTCCAGTTCTTCGGCCATCCTCTTGGTGAGGGTGGTGACAAGGGTGCGTTCATCACTTTCTGCGCGTTTGCGTATCTCCTCGACCAGATCGTCCACCTGGTTCTTGGTAGGACGGACCTCGATAGGCGGATCCAGCAGGCCGGTCGGCCTGACCACCTGCTCAACCACCAGACCTCCGGACTTCTCAAGTTCGTAGTCGGCCGGGGTCGCACTGACATACACTTTTTGGCCGGTGATGGCCTCGAACTCCTCGAACTTCAGTGGCCTGTTGTCGGATGCCGCCGGGAGACGGAAGCCGTAGTCGATGAGTATCGACTTGCGGGAATGGTCTCCTCCGTACATCGCCCTCACCTGCGGGAGAGTCACATGGCTCTCGTCGATGAACGTTACGAAATCCTTGGGGAAATAGTCGATCAGGCAGAAAGGTCTCTGCCCCTCGCGGCGTCCGTCAAAGTAGCGCGAGTAGTTCTCGATGCCGGGGCAATAGCCCATCTCCTTGATCATCTCAAGGTCATATTCCACCCTCTGTTTGAGGCGTTTGGCCTCAAGTTCTCGCCCCTGCTCCGTGAACACCTGCATCTGCTTGACCAGATCGTCCTGGATCTGCGACACCGCCGCGGCGCTGCGTTCCTTGGTGGTGACGAAGTTGTTGGCAGGGTAGATGCTGATCTCGTCCAGATCTTCGATATGGGCGCCGGTCACAGGATCTATAAGGCTCAGAGCATCCACCTCGTCCCCGAAGAACTCTATCCTCACCGCCTCGTCGGCACCGCTCAGGTAGACATCCACTGTGTCTCCGCGCACACGGAACGAGCCGCGCTTGAACTCGGCCTCGGTTCGGTTGTACAGGCCCTCGACGAGTCGGTACAGAAGCCCCGTCAGGCTGCGGGTCTCGCCCTTGCGGACAGTGACCGTCTGCGCGTGGAAATCCTCCGGGTTGCCGATACCGTAGAGGCATGATACAGAGGATATCACGATGACATCACGCCTGCCCGAGAGCAGGGCGCTCGCGGCGCTGAGGCGCAGCTTCTCGATGCGGTCGTTGATGCTGAGGTCCTTCTCGATATAGGTGTCGCTCGAAGGGATGTAGGCCTCCGGCTGGTAGTAGTCGTAATAGGAGACGAAATACTCGACGGCGTTTTCAGGGAAGAATGACTTGAACTCCCCGTAGAGCTGGGCCGCAAGGGTCTTGTTGTGGCTGAGTATCAGCGCCGGACGCTGGAGACGCTCGATGACGTTGGCCATCGTGAATGTCTTGCCCGAGCCGGTCACGCCGAGCAGGGTGACATCGCTCACGCCCGACTCAAGAGCGGAGCTGAGCTGCGCTATGGCCTCCGGCTGGTCTCCCGACGGTTTATATTCTGACTGCAGATGAAATTTCATAAAGTATTCATATTATCTCGCCAGCCCAAAGGGACTTGAAGAAGTCTGTGACATAATATAGATCCACATCACCCGAACGTCTGGTAATATGATCGCGCGAGACGATAATCTGTCTGGCATCCGGATGCTCTTCGGTGAATTTTTGAAGCCCCCTCTTATGCTTGGCCTCAATGTGGTCGGTGGATTTGATTTCTATGGCCACTCGTGCATCTCCAATGACCGCATCGACTTCATCCTTGGCATAAGTGTGCCAATAGGTCAATTCTTCTTCACTTCCAGTGTATCCGAGGTACGCCCGGAGCTCCTGCATCACAAGGCTCTCGAAAGCATGCCCGTACTCGGGAGTTTCCGGCATCAGATGAAAACGATGCAGAAGATAGTTGGGTATGCCCACATCGAAGAAATAAAACTTCGATGTCTGGAGAAGCCTGCGTTTTATAACCTTTCGGTAAGGCTTCACCTCGAACCCCAAAAGGGTATCATATAGGATTTTAAAATACGCCTTGACGGTATTGACAGACACGCCGCAGTCAGAGGCTATATTGTCATAATTCAGGATCTCGGTATTGGTGACAGCAGCCACCTCAAGAAAGCGTTCAAAAGTATCTATGTCCCGCACCAAGGCTTCCTCCTCTATTTCTTCCTTCAGATAGAGGTTCACATAGTTCTTGAGGCGGACTCGCGCATCCTTCACATCATAATGACGCGGGATCATGCCATTTTGGAGAGCTCGATCGAAGTCATAATCGGGAATTTCGGCATACACGAGGGGATATAAATGCTCTTCGTTTGCCCTCCCGCCCAACTGCGCGTCTGATCTTTCTTGCGCTGGAGCCGCTGAGAATAAAACGCAAGTTTTTCTCAACCATCAACTTATGCACAATGTCAAGAAGTTCAGGAAGCTTCTGGATTTCATCTACGACCACCAAAGTCCCGGACGGGAATCTCGCAAGCATCTCGTAGAACTCCATGGCTCGACGCCTGAAACGTTTCCGTGTATCCGGGTCAAGAAGGTCAACATACACGGCCTCGGGAAAACGCTCCCTCAACAATGTCGACTTCCCTGTCTGACGACCGCCAAACAAAAACATCCCCTCGTCCAAACGGCCCTCTATATCGAATATCCTACTATACATAAACTTGTAAAATTTGCAGTAACATTGACAATATTTTCAAAATTTCGCCAACGATGATGCAAATATACTAAAGTTCACACAGACCTCAAAACGGAGATACCTACAGTCCGGAGTAGCGCTCAAAGAATGCCTGTATCTTCTCGATTACTGATTTCTTCTTTTCTTGCCGGTCGCCCCCACCGAAGCGGGACATGGGCGGGAGTATCTTGTCAATGTCGGTTCCTGTGGTTCTTACCTGTCCGTCCCGGAAACTGTTGTCAATAAATGCCCTTGTCTCCTGCGGTCTGAGATGCTCACTCTCTATGATTTCTTTCAGGTCTTCGTCCTTCCGCTGCTGAACATATTCTTTCCAGCTCTTCTCTACGTCAGTATCGGCATTCACACTGCCGATGAAGTTCTCTATGAGTTCCTTCTTGCTCCTGAGCTGGATGCTTGACCCTATGGCCTTGGAAATATTGACAAGTATCTCCTTGTTTGTGCAGTTGCTGTCGTGATACTTCTGAACAAGAAGGAGAATATAGTCAATGTTTATCTCCACCTGCCTTATAAGCTCAGTCTCAAATACAAGGTCATCATTTATGTTCTCCTTGTCGCCGGGCTTGCGGCGGCGCCATTTCTCCTGAAGGTCAAGATAATTGCTCTGGTAATCCTGCAACTGCCTGTCTGTGAGCATCTCCTTTCCCTCAAACTGGTCAAAGGTGGAAAGTATGTTGATGGATTTGAGAAGACTTCCAAACAGGGCCACGAACCGTCTCTCCGCATCTTCGCCCATAATGGCTTGCCCTTCCGGGAACTCATTTTGCAGCTGCTCGACAAGCTCCTTATATCCATAGCAGTGCTTCCCTTTCTCCGTGTCGTATCCGTCATAATAAGACAGGAAGTCTTTCAGCACCACGATGCTGCTTGCATCCTTGTCCCCGAACAGGGCAATGGCATCATCAGTAGCCTGCTGAAGATCCCTGAAACAGACTATGTTGCCGAAGGTCTTGACAGAGTTCAGTATCCTGTTCGTTCTGGAAAATGCCTGTATCAGTCCGTGCTGTTTCAGGTTCTTGTCCACAAACAGGGTATTGAGTGTGGTGGCATCAAAGCCCGTAAGGAACATATTCACCACTATCAGCAAGTCCACCTGCCTGTTCTTCATCCTCAACGACAAGTCTTTATAGTAGTTCTGGAACTTGTCGCTGGATGTGTCATAATTCGTGGAGAACATCCTGTTGTAATCCTGTATGGCTCCTTCAAGGAAATCCCTTGACTGCTGGTCAAGCTGCGTGGTGCTCTCCGGGTTCTCTTCCGCAAGTATCCCATCGACTTCTTCTTCATTTGCACCATAGCTGTATATGGTGGCTATCTTCAATCTGTGTGATTCCGGAAGATTTTCCTGTTGTTTTTTGAACTCATTGTAGTATGCCTTGGCCATAGGAATGGACGCCACTGCAAACATAGCATTGAAGCTCCTTCTCTTTGTCTTCTGGTCGAAGTGTTCAAGGATATACTGGGTTACATTTGAGATCCTTTCAGGGGATGCCATAGCCTTCTCCCTGTCAATGGCAGAAATCTGTTCATCATTGATGCTGTCCTTCTCCTTGATGGTATTCACATAGTCAATCCTGAACGGAAGGACATTCTCGTCATTGATGGCATCCACTATGGTGTAGGTGTGGAGCTTGTCCCCGAATGCCTGCTGGGTGGTCTTCAATCTCATATCACCGCCGGTCCCTGCATTCTGTGCGAAGATAGGGGTGCCTGTGAAGCCGAACAGATTGTATTTCCTGAAGTTCTTGGTGATGGCACTGTGCATCTCCCCGAAGTTGCTTCTGTGGCACTCGTCGAAGATTATCACCACCCTCTGCTGGAATATCGGATGGTTCCTGTTCTTCTGGACGAAGATGGAAAGCTTCTGGATGGTGGTGATGATGATATGGTAATCGTGATAACCACCGCTTTTGTCCCTGTTCTCCAACTGTCTTTGAAGCACGGCCGTGGAAGTGTTTCCGTCAGCCGCCCCTTCCTCGAAGCGGTTATACTCCTTCATCGTCTGGTAGTCAAGGTCTTTCCTGTCCACCACGAAGAGGACCTTGTCTATATATGGAAGTCTGGATGCCAGCTGTGCTGTCTTGAAGGATGTGAGTGTCTTTCCTGAGCCTGTGGTGTGCCAGATGTATCCTCCGCCCTTGATGCTGCCGTAAAGCTTGTAATTCTCTGCAATGTTTATCCTCTGTATGATCCTTTCTGTGGCTGCGATCTGGTAAGGTCTCATCACCATAAGCATCTTCTCGCTGGTGAATACACAATACTTTGTAAGGATGCTGAGCAGGGTATGCTTGGAGAAGAATGTCTTTGTGAAGTCAAGAAGGTCAGTGATGACCTTGTTGTTGCTGTCAGCCCAGAATGATGAGAACTCGAATGAGTTGCTGGTCTTCTTCGACTTGTTCCTTCCGCCTGTCTCCTGCTCTTTGAGATGATTGGCCCTGGTGGTGTTTGAGTAATACTTGGTGTTCGTGCCGTTGCTGATGACAAATATCTGCACATACTCATACAATCCGCAGCCTGCCCAGAAGCTGTCCCTCTGGTATCTGTTTATCTGGTTGAATGCCTCTTTGAGCTGGACACCGCGCCTTTTCAGTTCTATATGCACAAGGGGAAGACCGTTTACAAGAATGGACACATCATATCTGGTGTCATAGTTCCCGCCCTCCTCGACATACTGGTTTATGACCTGGACGAAGTTGTTGTGGATGTTGTCCTTGTCGAGCAGTTTGATGTTCTGGCTTTCTCCTGTGTCTCTTTTGAGAACCTGGATATAGTCATCCTGTATCTTCTGTGTCTTGGCTACAATATCATCATTTTTGTTGGCTATGCACTCACCGAAGAACCGCTCCCATTCACTGTCTGTGAAGTGGTAGGAGTTGAGCTTTTCCAGTTGCGAGCGCAGGTTCCTGATGAGGTCGGCCTCCGTGTGGATAGGGAGATACTCATACCCCTGCTCCCCAAGGAGTCTGATGAACTCCTTTTCCAGATCAGCCTCGCTCTGGTAGCTTTCCGCAGGGGTAGCCACGTGGTCATATTCTGCGACCACAGTGTATTCCTGACTTTCCGCGATGATATTGTATTGTGTCATTATTATGCTTCTTGTCTTCTGTTATGCTCCTTTCCTCTTGAAGATCAAAAGTTTATCTCTGTAATACTCGTATTGCTGTCTTCTCTTTTCCATCTCCGCAGGAAGTCCGGAGGAAAGGTCGTTTGTCAGGCGGTCGAAACGGTCAAGGATGGAAACTATTTTCTGCTGGTCTGACAAGGAGGGGACAGGAATCGGATAGTCTTTTACAATCTGAGCGTTGATATTGTTTTGGCTGCCTTGGCCTAAAGATTTGATTTTTTCGTAATTTTTACAAACCCAATAATATGCATATTTATACAGAACTGTTTGAGGATTAATTTGAAGATTACAGCAGGCTTGATTTGTGGTGAGAGGGATTTTGTTTATACCTGCTTTACCTGCGGTAGCCCCATACATAGCAATGATAACACAGTTTTCAGGTATTAACTTGGCAGACGAGTTCTTGAACGCCTCTTCTGTAATCTTGATCTCTGTATCATAGATGTTATTCCAGTCAACTTCCTGTGTCCTTAACCACGGAATATTTCCTTTGAAATAATATCCATTCTTTCTTGAAGGGGTTCCTCCTGAACTTATTTTCAAACACACTTCACTCATCTTCATCCATCTTAATTCTGCTTGATACCCCCCCCTATTGAAATTCAGGAGGTTATCAAGATAATAGTTGTATTGTTGCTTTCTTTTTTGCAATTCTGCTTGCAATTCTGCTTGCAATTCTGCTTGCAATTCTGTAAAAGTATCCAGTATCCTTACAATCTCCTCCTGCACCGGCAGGGGAGGCACGGGGATTTCAAACTTGTCTATGCTTGATATATGAACGTGCGGAACACCTCCACCTTTCTTTGTAGAGTATATCTTCTCTTGAATACTGGTTAAGACATAATAGATATACTTGGTTTTCAAAGTTTCATTCCCTTGTATTGAAAAGGCATCACAAACAAAAATGGGTTCATTCCAGTATTGAACATAGCCGGCACCAGCCCCACTTCCAGCAATGGTAATGACCTCCCCAATTCTATTTGAGACATTGCAATAAAATGCTGGTTGCCTTCCGCCAGAGATGACAGGGATATTCCCTTCTTGCATTATGCCTTTTGTCGCGGAAGTTCCCCTTTTCATTATGGTAGCGTCACCCAGTGTTTTCCACTCCACCCCGTCAGGACAGTATTGCTGTATCAGTTCTTCCAACTTACTCATTTTTCTCTCTCCAAGTGTTGTTATTCTCGTTTGGAATTCTCATATTTGTATCGGATATTTTAATCGTACGATTGAGGCGCTCGTCAAGCTTAATTTTTTAAGACATTTGCTTTCGGGCAAGTGTCTTTTTTGTATTGGAGAAATACGGACGGATGTACTCTCAAAGGCCCGCTCTCAGCTCTCAAGCAGTTAAACATAATCGCAATGATTAAGATATCCATCAATATTAAGCTTGATGAGCGCTCCTGCACAGAGTGCAAAGATGCTCACAAACCAGTTTATGTCAGAGGCCATTTCAGAATGGTCAGAGGTAAAAAGGTTTACGTGAAGGCCCACTACCGTAAACGGTAGGCCCACGGCCTTGTCTGCATACCCGTCCGTATCGGAGCCGCCTACCCTAAAGGCGGCTCCGTCATTCCCTTTCATTCTGAAATGGCACAGAGACATCATATTCCTATTTCCGCAATAATCTTGTCAATTTCAGCACGGAGCGCATTCTCCCTTTCTACAATCTCCGCAAGTTCTGCATTGAGCTTCACGATGTCCACCTTCTCTCTGGTGTCCTCCTGCTCTACATAGGTCGAGACAGACAGGTTGTAGTCAGCCTTGGCTATGTCATCATTTGCCACAAGCTTGCTGATATACTGCACATCCTCTCTGTCCGTGAACAGGTCAAGGATATGCTGGATGTTCTCTTCCGTGAGCTTGTTGCTGTTGGTAACCTTAACACATTCCTTTGTGGCATCGATGAACAGAGTGCAGTTGTCCTTTTTTGCTTTCTTCAAGACCATAATGCAGGTGGCAATGCTGGTCCCGAAGAATAGGTTGTCCGGAAGCTGGATGATGCAATCCACAAAGTTGTTATCAATAAGATACTGTCTGATCTTTTTCTCAGCTCCACCTCTATACATCACTCCCGGAAAGCATACTATGGCGGCCGTGCCGTTGCTGGCAAGCCAGGAAAGGGAGTGCATAATGAATGCAAGATCAGCCTTTGACTTCGGGGCCAAGACTCCGGCAGGAGCGAACCTAGGGTCATTGATAAGAGTTATATCATCATCACCCTTCCATTTCGTTGAGTAAGGTGGATTTGAGACTATCACTTCGAATGGCTCATCATCCCAGTGCTGTGGAGAAAGAAGCGTGTCCTCGCAGGCTATGTCAAACTTGTCATAGTCAATATCGTGAAGGAACATATTGATCCTACAAAGGTTATATGTAGTCAAGTTGATTTCCTGCCCGAAGAACCCCTGTCTCACATTGTCCTTGCCGAGTATCTTTGCTGCTTTTAGGAGCAGTGAGCCAGACCCGCAGGCCGGGTCATAAACCTTATTGACCTCTGTCTTGCCGACTGTGGCGAGCTTTGTCAAAAGCTCACTCACTTCCTGCGGAGTGTAGTATTCACCGCCACTCTTGCCTGCATTTGAAGCATACATACCCATCAGATATTCGTATGCATCACCAAATGCATCGATGGTATTGTCCTGATAGTCTCCCAGTTTCATTGACTGGATCCCCCTCAGAAGTTTGACCAGTTTTTCATTCCTCTTGATGACAGTAGCACCCAGCTTGTTGCTGTTCACATCAAGGTCTGCAAACAGCCCCTTGAAATCATCTTCACTTGCGGTCCCCTTTGCTGAGTTCTCAATAGACGAGAAGATGCCTTCAAGTGTCATATTCAAGTTAGGGTCAGCATCACAAGTCTTGCATACATTCTCAAAGAGCTGAGAAGGCAGGATAAAGAAGCCCTTGACATTCACCATTTCTTCCCTTATGCCTTCCGCCTGAGCATCATCAAGGTCAGCATAATTGAAACCGGTGTTGCCCGTCTCCCATTCACCTTTGTTGATGTATATGGTGATGTTCTCACTGATGTATCTGTAAAAGAGCATCCCGAGAATGTATGATTTGAAGTCCCATCCGTCCACGGAACCTCTCATCTCATCCGCTATTGCCCAAATAGTCCGGTGGAGTTCTGCACGCTCCACTTCTTTCTTGTTGTCCATCGTATTATCTGCTTGCCTTGTAAAGGTATAAAAAATTCCTGAAACAGGATATCTTCTCTCGGCTCCCACCTTCATCATGGCCGCATACAGAAAAAATCCCGGAAGCCGTCATGGCCGCCGGGATGAAGTGCGTCATAGTCAAGAGATTTTAAAAAACAGCTTTATCATAAGATTTTATCTTTATGCATCCTGCCATCCGGTCACGATTTCACCAAAACCGGAGCTGTATATTCTATGCGCTATTATGTTAATGGCAAATATAATCATCTGTTATCAAGTTCTTTCAGATTGAACGGGATTGAACCTGAAATGACCCAGTATGAACCGGAGAGCACCTCTCCACACCTTATCTGGGGCGATTGCGGCCAGCTCCGGCGATAACAGCAAGGACTGCTGCACCAGCTCCAGAACAAGGTAACAGCAAGGACTGCTGCATCAGCGCCAGAACGCGGTGGCGGATAAGATGCTGATTATCAAGCAAAAGAACTTTCAGCCTCCCCGCAAACTCCGGGAAGACATATCGTTATTCGCTTATGTATCAAGCACTTATCGGCCACCTCATTTTACCCCATGACACTGCTACGCCCACTCTCAACCACCATGCACAACATCAACCGCCACAAACCGCCAGCACATCAACCCCATCCTCCAACACCACTTTCCCACACACCCCTCCGGCAGGCAGCGATGACAGGGATACCAAAGCTTAGAGTTGCAGCAGGCAGCGCCAATGTAAAGCATGAAAGTTCGCGTCAAAGCGCCGTGGCGCCACCGGCCCAACACAAAAACATCGCCGGTGCCGGCCCTGCCACACGGCGCAAAGACTTTCTTCTCTAAACATCTTACAAAAGCATTTTTTTCTGCTGATGGTCACACATGGCTGATGAAAAAAGGAATATATTTGGATTATCCACAATGATTCATTAACTTGCGACAACTAGATTTCAGACTATGGAACACAACGGTGGGAAGATCAGGAGCGAAAGACGGGTTTGGCATATTTATCAAAGGGCTCGCCACGGATTTGTCGTATTCTACAACACAAGGGATTGCCTTGTATTCTTCACGATTTTTTCAATAAAATCGACACGACATAATATCAAGGTACTAGGTTTATGCTTGATGTTCAATCATATCCACATCATCGTAGAAGCACCAGACAAAACTATGGTCGCAGCATTCATGAGGGATGTCATGTCACGTTTCGCAATGCTCTACAACAAGCGGCATGGCATCTCGGGACAGCTTTTCAGAAGTTACGGCCTCGCACTCAAAAAAGGGGAGAAAGCAATCAGGACGACACTCGCGTATCTCTACAACAATCCCGTAGAAGACGGCCTGTGCCGGGAGGCCGAAGAATGGCAATGGAATTTTCTTGCATACGCACAGTCAGAATGTCCTTTCTCAGACAAACTGATCCTCAAAAGAGCCACAAAAAGACTACGACATTCAATAGAACAGGTAAGAGTTCTTCGCAAATCAGGATGCATCCTCGGATACGAAGCGATTGACAGTCTTTGCAAAAACCTGGATGCCACAGAGAAAAAGCAGATGGCCGATCACATAATCAACTTATACTCAGTTATTAACTTCAACTCCACCACCTCATTCTATGGAAATTATAGCAAAATGTTGCGCGCATTCGAAAGCAATACCGGCAGCGAATACGACATTGCAGAATCTTATGAAAACCACTCCGGGCCATCATACAGGAAGATGTCTCAATACGCATCCAAAGATATCTATAGTCTACTATGTCAACCGATAGAAAGCCGGGAAAAATATCTGGCAGAACTCCTCCTGAACTGCCATATCAAAAGACAACACGCAATGAAGTTCCTGCACATAGATTCAGAGGAGGCAAGATAAATAAATGTCAGCAAAAACAAAACAGACAACAAAATAATTACGTACCTTACAGACATGAAGTACAAGAACTTTTACATATTGCCGGAATGCTCTGAGAGTAGATATTTCGGAAAAATCACCGGAGAAAAGGATCTCGGTATTATAGAATCTGATTCCATGGATGAACTGACAAAAGAATTTCAGAAAACAGTTGATGACTATCTCGAAGAAAAGAAAGTACGCTGTGAAAGAAAACGAAAGAGAGTCGTAATATCAATATTGACATTCATCGCAATTATCATTTCAATGACAGCGACTTGTCCTACTAAAGACAAGCATATTTCTGCTTTCTCCAATCAGCTCACAGCCATATTGAATGACAGCGCAGATGCGGATGAGACGGGGCTGGCGGTAATCGGAGTTCTATTTGGGAACCAAATCATAGATGCGCTTGTCGGCCATTATCTCGTGATTGATGACTGCTTTATCTTCAATGTAGGAAAACTCCATTATGGAGGGAAAGCACACATCGTATCAATAGGTGCCTTCGGCCATGTCTTTACAATACCTCAAAAGCAGCTTGAAGAGGCAGTCCACAACAACAAAGACTTGCAGGAGCTCATGGGTGGCCTGACTTAGAAGCCGAAATGCTGGTCACCTCATCAGCTCCAGAACAAGGTAACAGCAAGGACTGCTGCACCAGCGCCAAAACGCGGTGGCGGATAAGATGCTGATTATCAGACAAAAGGGCATTCGGCCTCCCCGCAAACTCTGGGAAGACATATCGTTATTTACCTCTATATCAAACCCTTATCCGCCACCGCGTTTTATCCCCCCCATGACCCTACTACGCCCATCCAACATCGACACACTCTCCACGTACCATCTCGGCAGGATCGGCAAAGTGCGCCGTGGCAGGGCCGGGCAACGTGAATTCAGATAACTTTTGTATATTTGCCACGATTCGAAGGCGGCCGGAAAGAACTCTGCGGCCCGTAGCGAGGCCGAAGATGCAAGCACAAGCGGCCAAAGCTGTGCAATAGTCGCCCGGAACCAGAACGCCCAAATGAATCAGCATACCACAGAAGCACAGAACAAACGACAACGGACAAAATATGAAACGAATCCTATTTATCTGCCACGGCAATATTTGCAGAAGTCCGATGGCGGAATTCATACTCAAAGCCCTGCTTAGGGCAAGGGGCGACGAGGACCAGTACCTGATAGAATCAGCCGCCGTATCCGACGAAGAATACGGCAACCCCATCTACCCGCCGGCAAAGCGCTGCCTCAAGCAGCACGGCATCCAGTTCGACCAAGCCAAAACCGCACGCACCGTCACCCCGGAAGATTACAAGAAATTCGACCGCATCATCTGCATGGACACCAGCAACCTGCGCTGGCTTGAAAGAGTGATGGGCCCGGACCCCGACGGCAAAGTCCACCTGCTCATGTCCTACACCGGACACAGCCGAGATGTGGTGGACCCGTGGTACACAGGAGACTTCGAGCAGGCTTTCCAGGACATCCTCGAAGGGTGCGAAGCGATGCTCAACGCCGGGATATAACAGACTCCTGAATATGAAAGGGCTCCCCGCTTGCGGAGAGCCCTCACTGCCGTCAAGCCGGCCATACAAGAAGCCGGCATCAGGAAACTAATTCACCAGCACCTTCTTATAGCCGAGACGCTTGATCTCTATGGCGGCTCCTATGCGGTACAAAACAGTATAGGCCCGCACAAGCACATAGAAACCGAGATCCGTCTGCGGCTCGATGCTTTCGTGCCTTATCAGGCCGAGAGTCGCAAGAGCGCAGCTCAAGAGAGTGTCGTTGATCTTCTTGGCTTCCGGGTCATCCGCCTTGAAGCCAAGCACGTCCTGAAGTATATGCTCGTCCATGTTGTCCCAGCCCTTGCTGCCGTAATACGACTTGTAGCTGTCATCCTTGTGGGCCTCCCAGTCCACATCCCAGTTGTGGGCCACGCCCATCCCGAGGAATGCCGCCCAGGAAAGCGCAGCTTCCGGGTAGGCATTGAAATTCTCCACAGCATCCGCCGTGTAGTCCTTGATATAAGAATCCCATTTCTCATCGATATCGGGACTCCTCAACACTTCCTCCCCCAGCAGGCCGGCACCTTGGCAGACCTTGAGGAGGCCGTCTTCGAGAATCTTCTCGAACCTGTCCAAATACTCTGTATCCATGATAGTTATACTCTATGAACCTTTATGACGTTCTTTATGTTTGAAACCAATGATATCACCTTGTCCAACTCGGTATTTGACGGCACAAGCAGCTTGACGCTGATCTCATAAGTGCCGGTCCTCTGGTTCTCCTTGACATTGAAGGAGCGCATCGAGACTTTTAACTTGCCGATAACGTCCATGATCGCGCTGAGCACCGGATGCTCCATCCCCGCGGTGATCGCCAGATCGCAGACAAAGTCTCCACCGCTGCTGCTGTCCTGCCAGACCACTTTCTGTATCCTGTAGGGATAACGCTCGATGAGTCTCGCGGCGTTAGGGCAGGATATCCTGTGTATCTTGATGCCGTCGGTTCTGGTGACGAAGCCGAACACATCGTCTCCAAACACCGGGTTGCAGCATTTTGAAAGTTTATAGTCCAATCCCCGCACATTCTTGGCGCTGATCACCAGGATGTCATCGGAAGAGCTTCCGGCATAACCCTCTTTAGATGCCGCCCCGTCTTTTTCCTCCACGGCAGGAAGAGCCTTCTCGGCCTGTTTTTGAAGAATAAAGGCCTTTATGTCATTGACATCTATCTCCTCACGCGAAATGGCGGCAAGGAACGGCATCACGGAACTGTATTTCCGTGATTTCATAAACTCCGTCTGCAGTTCGTCACTGAACTCCAGTTTCCAGTTCTTGAGGCGGCGCTCCAGAATCTCGCGGCCCTCGGCTGAAGCACGGCGCTCGTCGGCATCGAGTTCCTGCTTTATCTTGCTGCGGGCCTTGGAAGTGACCACCCAGTTCAACCAATCCCTGCTCGGGCGCTGGTTGCGGCTCGTCATGATCTCAACCACATCCCCCGTCTTAAGTTTGTCCTTGATCTGCACCGGTTTACCGTTGACCTTTCCGCCCGTGCAGCGACACCCCACATTGGAGTGGATGTTGAAGGCAAAGTCAAGAACAGAAGCTCCGGCTGAGAGAATCCTGAGTTCCCCGGTAGGGGTGAACACAAAAATCTCCTTGTCCGGCGGGGCCGGCATGTCCTCGGGGCTGGCCTCGAACGGGTTGGCAAGCGAGTCGCGCACGGACTGCATCCACCTGTCGAGCGATGCCTCGTGGCGTATGCCCTTGTATGCCCAGTGTGCCGCGTTGCCGCTCTCGGCCTCGATGTCCATGCGTTTTGTACGTATTTGGACTTCAAGGGATTTGCCCTGTTTGTTCTTGACCGTGATGTGCAGGGACTCGTACCCGTTGGGACGAGGTGTGGTGAGCCAGTCGCGCAGGCGTTTGACATCGGGTTCGTATTCTTCCGTCACATAAGAGTAGACTTTCCAGCAGAGGTCCTTCTCCAGTTTCGGATCATCTTCGCAGTCGATGATGAAGCGGATTGCGAACACATCGTAGACCCCCTCGAACGGCACTTTCTGCACCTGCATCTTGCGGTAGATGGAATACGCGCTCTTCGTACGTGCCTTGAGCTTGTATCGGATGCCCGCGTCGGAGAGCTTCTTCTCCAGAGGCCGGATGAACTCAGCGGTGAGCTGCTCCCGATCCTTTTCCGTGGCCTTGAGCTTGTTGGTCACCGCACGGTACTGCTCCGGGTCGGAGTAGCGGAAATAGATGTTGCCCAGCTCATTGTTGATGTTGTACAGCCCCAGTTGGTGGGCAAGCGGCATGTAAAGCATCATCGTCTCCAGAAGTTTCTGCTCCCGGGAAGTCTTCGGGAAGATGCTCAGGCTCCGCATAACCTCCAGACGGTCGGCTATCTTCAGCACCACCACCCTCGGGTCGGTGGAATACTGGACAATGAGTTTCTTGTAGTTCTCGGCTTCGAGCCTTGTATCCTTGGGCTTGATGGTAGAGATTTTATTGAGGCCGTCCGTGATCTTTCGCACCTCAACAGGAAAAGAACTGATGTCCACATCCTTATGAGTCCTCGTCGCCTCATGCAGATATACGGCGGCCACACACTCCATAGGCAGACCGATCTCGTCGGCCACTATACGGGCGACATTGTCGGGGTGCTGTATGAAAGGGCTGCCGTCGTAACGGGTCTCGTCTTTAAGTGCCTCAAGCGCCACAGCGCGGGCTTTTTCTACAAGTGCATCCATCAAGGACAAATATACCAAATATCGTGCTAATTCAGCCCCAAGTGGCGTGAGTGATTTGCGGGCACGGATTTTAATTCGTAATTTTGTTATCCGTTATGAAGTACGGATTCGACAACGAAAAGTATCTGCGGATACAATCAGCCCACATCAAAGAACGCATAGCCCAGTTCGGGGACAAGCTCTACCTTGAGCTCGGCGGCAAACTGTTTGACGACTACCACGCCAGCCGGGTGCTCCCCGGATTCCAGCCGGACAGCAAACTGCGCATGTTACAGCAGCTTAGCGACTGTGCAGAGATAGTCATCGTCATCAGCGCCACCGACATAGAGAAGAACAAGATCCGCGCGGACTACGGCATCACCTACGAGATGGACGTGCTGCGCTTGCGCACCGAGTTCCAGAGCAGGGGGTTCCTTGTGAGCAGTGTCGTGATCACGCATTTCAACGGCCAGTCCAGTGCCAAGGCCTACAAGGCCAAGCTCAAGAAGCTGGGAATCAAGGCCTACTACCACTACACGATTGAAGGCTACCCCAACAACGTGGCCCTGATCGACTCCGAGGAAGGGTACGGAAAGAACGACTATGTCCAGACCACCCGCCCGCTTGTCATTGTGACAGCGCCGGGACCGGGAAGTGGCAAGATGGCAGTGTGCCTGAGCCAGCTCTACCACGAACACAAGAAAGGCACGGCAGCCGGGTACGCCAAGTTCGAGACTTTCCCGGTGTGGAACCTCCCGCTGATGCATCCTGTCAACATCGCCTACGAAGCCGCTACCGCAGACCTCAACGATGTCAACATGATCGACCCGTTCCACCTCGAAGCCTACGGCAAAACAGCCATCAACTACAACCGCGACATCGAGATTTTCCCTATACTCAACGCCCTCTTCGAGGGAATCTACGGGAAAAATCCATACAAATCCCCTACCGACATGGGGGTCAACATGGTCGGCAACTGCATCAGCGACAACGACATCTGCTGCAAGGCGGCCAACGATGAGATCATCCGCCGCTACTATGCCGCCCTTGAGAGGATGGCGGACGGCGAGGACAACGAGAACGAAGTCGGAAAAATCTCCCTTCTGCTCAAGCAGGCCGGCATCACCACGGAATACCGCAGGGTGACAGTAGCGGCCAAGCAGAGGGCAGCCACGGCAGGCAATCCGGCGGCCGCCATCGAACTCTCCGACGGCACCATCCTCAGCGCCGAGACCTCAGACCTGCTCGGCCCGTGTGCAGCCCTTATCCTCAAGGCTCTCAAGCATCTTGCAGGGATAGGACATGGGGTCAAACTGATCCCAGGAAGGCTGATAGAGCCTATCCAGAAGACGAAGGTGACCTTCCTTCACGGGAAGAATCCCCGCCTGCACACTGACGAGGCCCTCATAGCGCTGTCCATGCTCAGCCCGGACGATGACAACTGCCGCAAGGCCCTGGACATGCTACCTGAACTCAACGGCTGCCAGGTCCATTCGACAGTCCTGCTGAGCGACATCGACAAGAAGGTGTTCAAAAAACTCGGGGTAGACCTCACTTGCGAACCTGTCCACGAGAGTTCTCACTGACAAGCGCCTCCGCATCCTGTGGGGCTGCCTTGCTCCTGTTGACGAAGGCGACTCCGGCGAACACGAGGACTATCGCGACAACTTTCTGCCAGGTCAGACTGTCCATCCCGATGATGATGCTGAACACGGTGGCTATCATCGGCTGGAGATATGTATAGAGGCTGATCACCGTAGGTCGTATCCTCTTCTGGGCCACAGGTATAAGAAAATACGAGACGAATGTCGCGAATATCACCAGAAAAGCAATTTCCCTCACGACAGAAGGAGTGATCGCCGCGAAATCAGTGGTAACGAAGCCCTTGGCCGAGAAGGGGAGGGAAATCAGCAGTGAGAAGAGGAACATCCATTTCATGAATGTCACCACGCTGTAACGGGAAATCAGCGGGCGGAAGATTCCAAGATACGCACCGAAGCTCACCCCGTTGAGCAGCATCAGAGCAATCCCGAGCGGCCTTGTCTGCTCCACACCATTATGCGCTGATACTGAATTAAATATCAGCATCAATACTCCCGCAAGACTGAGGAATACACCGCCGGCTTTCTTTGCCGTAATAGGCTCCTTGAGGAAAATCGCGGCAAATATCATCGTAAAGATCGGAGGCAATGTGCCGAGTACCGAAAGGTCAATGGATGTGGTCATCGTCGTGGCCACAAGGAAAGAGTACTGCGGGAGGAAAAGGCCGAGCACTGAGGCCAGAGCCGTCATCAGTATGTCCTTCGGGGCCATCTTCTCCTTCGGTAGGAAAAGCGAAAGCAGCCAGAAAAGCGCCGACGCCCCTATGGCCCTGATGGAGAAAAGCACAGACGGGGAGATGCTGTGTGAATTTGCTATGTCCTTGCAGAATATTATGTTGAATCCGAATATCGTATACGCGACGGCCACTGCAAGATGGCCGAAAAGTTTACTCTTGTCCATCATTTCTTTCAAGCAGTTTTCCAAGTTCTGAAAAATCATCTATCACGCTGTCCGCTCCGCTCGCGATGAGTTCCGCGCGGGTGGAATTGCCGTAGCTCACTCCACAGGTGGCAGCCCCTGCTCCCTTGCCCATCAGTATATCATACGGCATGTCGCCCACGACTAGCGTCTGTGCGGCACTGTATCCCAAGTCCTTGAGGGTCTTGAGCACCGGTGCCGGATCCGGCTTCGGTCTCTCGGCATCCTCTGCACCGAGAACATAAGTCAGATACCCGCCAAGTTCCATGTCCCGGACAAAACCGTCGAGCGAAAGATGCGAACGGGAAGAGGCTACAGTCATCGTGTATCCCCTGTCTTTCAGATTCTTGAGGGTACCGATGACATTAGGGAACGGCTGAGGCACGAGCTCTTTCTTGTTGATTTCGAACAGTTCCCTGTAGCACTCCGTGCATTTTTCGGCATCCCCGGCGCTGAGTTGCGGCTGGAGTCGGCGGAACGCATCATTGAGCGTCAATCCTATCGTGGCGGCGCACTCTTCTTCTGTCCTGACAGGCAGGCCCTGCGCCTCCATGGTCATCTGGAGTGTCTTGACGATGTTGCGGCGAGTATCGCCTATCGTCCCGTCGAAATCGAAGATTATCAACTTTATGTCCATAAGTTTACACTACTTCTTAAAACCGCCGCAAAATTAGATATATTTTCGGCCAGACCAAACTTTAAAATCAATATATTCGCATTCATATTCATCGGCAATCCGCATAGGCGGGTCATTTTGAACAAAGAAGAATGAAAGAAACGCATAATAAGAATATAATCAAGACAAGACGCTACGAATCTCCATGCGGCACTTTGATATTGGGCTCATTCAATGATAAACTGTGTCTGTGCGACTGGCAAGTGGAGAAGCATCGTGAACATGTGGACCGGAGGCTGAAACATGAGTTGCAGGCTGAATTTGAAGACGGAACATCAGAAGTGATCGAAAAAACAGTTGCGCAGCTTGACGAGTTCTTCGCCGGGAAGCGCAATGTTTTCAGCATTCCTCTGCTGTTTATAGGATCCGGTTTTCAGAAAGCAGTATGGAACGGACTCCTGAAAATCCCTTATGGCAAGACGATTTCATACGGGGAGCTGGCGCGGAGTATCGGTATTCCGAAAGCCATCCGTGCCGTTGCCAATGCCAATGGCGCCAACGCCATTTCGATTTTCGCCCCTTGTCACAGGGTGATCGGCAGTGACGGGTCGCTTACGGGTTATGGCGGCGGACTTGCGGCAAAGAAAATGCTGCTGGAGCTGGAAGCTGAATCAGAGAATCTGTAAAGGAACTGTTGCACCCTAATTTATTTTATGTAATTTTGCAGTTGTATTTCACAATTGCATAACATGGAAGTAAAATATATCAGAAGAGACCTATCCAAGGTAATAGAAGAAGCGCAACGCTATTTCTCGGTCATAACCATCACCGGGCCAAGGCAATCAGGGAAGACCACGTTGATCCGGAATCTGTTTCCGCAACTGCCGTATTACTCTCTGGAAAATCCTGATACCAGAAGCTTTGCCGAGAATGATCCAATCGCATTTCTGAACCAAAGCACAACTGGCATGATCCTAGATGAAGTTCATAATGCACCGGATCTTCTCTCATACATACAAGGCATAGTGGACAATGACACGAACAGACGTTTTATACTTTCCGGCAGTTCGCAGTTCTCTTTGCTAAAAAAGGTGACGCAATCGCTGGCAGGCCGCACTGCTGTTTTCGAACTCCTGCCTCTATCTTATTCCGAAATACGGGACATGGTCGCTACCACAACTTTAGATCAACTTTTATTTAAAGGTTTCTATCCAGCGATATATTCGGGTCGCAACATCCCGGAATTCCTTTACCCGGCCTACATAAAAACATATCTGGACAAAGACGTGCGCGATTTACTGCAAATCAAGAACATGATGCAGTTCCACACTTTCATGCGCCTTTGCGCCGGTCGTATAGGCTCAGTATTCAATGCATCAGAATTAGCGAACGAAATCGGTGTCAGTTCACATACCATTACGGCCTGGCTCTCAGTAATGCAAGCCTCTTATATCATATTCCTGCTGCCTCCATTCTTTGAGAACACGCGCAAACGGCTCACCAAATCGCCAAAGCTCTACTTCACGGACACGGGACTTGCTTGTCACCTGCTGGGCATTGAATCTCCGGAACAATTGTCAAGAGATAAAATGAGAGGAGCATTGTTCGAGAACTTCATCGTAATGGAAACGCTGAAACATCAGTATAACTCAGGCAAAGAAAGCAACTTATATTTCTACAGGGACTCCAACCAAAATGAAATTGATCTGATGCTTAAAAGAGGAGAAGCATTTTATGGCATCGAAATCAAGTCATCTATGACTTACCATCCGACTTTTGAAAAAGGTCTGAAGCAGATGGACGGGTGGCTCAAATCACCGGTAAGCAGCAAGGCCGTGATTTATGCCGGAGAATTGGAAAACACATCAGGCAAAATCAGCCTGCTGAATTACAAACATTTGGACAGATTGTTAGATTTACCTTCCGCAAACACAAACAAATAAGCATTAAGGCAGCCTGCACGGCCACGTATTGTATAGGACGCGAAATACGGCAGGCGGAGCGCCGGAAGCTACTGTCCCCGCTTGGCGCGGGCGCGGCGGGAGAGTTCAGCCTGGAAGGCGCGGGCGTTGGCGTTGTGTTCGGAAAGGGTACGGGCGAAGATGTGTTTTCCGGAGAAGTCCGGATTGGCGCAGAAGTAGAAATTGCCCTTGCCGCGCTCTCCTCCAAAATCAGGATTCAGCACAGCCTCAAGCGCGGCCTTGGACGGGACGCATATCGGCCCCGGCGGAAGACCGGCATGGCGGTAGGTGTTGTACGGAGAGTCCACTTCGAGGTGCTTATGCAGAATGCGCTGCGGCTTGTAATCGAAACAGAAAGCCACGGTCGGATCCGCCTGGAGCGGCATCCTGACAGCAAGGCGGTTGAGATACACCCCGGCAATGAGGGGCATCTCCGGCTCGTAGTTGGACTCGGCTTTGACAATGGAGGCAAGGATGGAGACCTCCTCACGCGAAAGCCCCAAAGAAGATGCCTTGGCATCATTCTGAGAAGTCCAGAAAGCATCCCAGGCCTCCTTCATCCTGCGCAGAATATCTTCCGGAGAGGCAGTCCACCATATTTCGTAAGTCGCCGGCATCAGCAGAGAAAAAGCGTTTCGGGAGCTGAAGCCGAACTCTCCGAGCAAAGCATCGTCGCAGAGAGCCTGATATACAGAAGCGGAATCCACCAGCATCTGACTGGAAATCTTGGCCGCGATGTTCTGCTTGATACGGAGATTGCCGGCAAGAGTCAGTTTCACAGGAGTCTGCCAGCCGTTGTTGAACATACGGGCCACATACACGCTCGCGTCACCAGGGCTCACCGTATAATGCCCTGGCTTGAGGTTCGCAGCGACTTTTTTGTTGCGGAAACTACGCTCCAGACTCCGGCGGTCCTTGGCGGCTGCCGCTGCGCAGACTGTCTCAAACACTTCCGAAGCGGAATCACCCGGACGCACATAGATTTCCGCAGTCCTCTCAAAATTGGACACCCTATTGTCCCTGTACCAGGTCCAGCCGAAGCCCAGTGCGAGAAAAAACACCGCAAAGCCAAGGACAAGCAGAGAGATCTTTTTCATCTGCGTTTCCTCAATATAACAGTGTCACCCTCTTCCAATGACTTGCCGATAAGAACCGGATTCATCTTCTGGAGAGCCGCAAGCCTGATGCCGAAGCGCTGCGAAATCTCCCACAGGGTCTCTCCGTCAGAGCCGACCACATAACGGTCCACTCCTTCCTGCGCCTGAGCTTTCTTCCTGGCAAGATAGACCTTTGTCCCCGGCGCAAGCGCACTTTCCGCAGAGAGGTCGTTAAACCGCAACAGCTCCTTGAGGAACAAGCCGTTGGAAGAAGCTATAGAGTGCCAGCTCTCCCCTTCTATCGCATAGACGAAAGGCACTCCGTTCTGTTCATAGACTTTCCGTCCCAAAGTGAAGCGGACAGACTCTTTATACTTGCGATCAATCGTCTGGGGCGTAACCTGGACCGGAGCCTCAACTTCCAGAGGCGGTGTAACCTTCACTTTTATGCCCTTGTCATATTCGTAGAGACGGTAATCCTCTATGATCGTGATGAGCTTCTGGGCATAAGAGGGGTCGGTGGCATAGCCGGCTTTCTTCAACCCTCGGGCCCAGCCCTTGTAATCGGTGCTCTTGAGTTCAAAAAGAGCCTTATAACGGTCTTTACCCCTCAAAAAATCAGAATGATCCCGAAAAGACGCCTCCGCATTCGGGTACATGCGAAAACACTCGCGCGGAGCATTGTCGTCAAACTTCATCTTCTTGCCTGTCCAGTCGTTGTGGCATTTTATGCCGAAATGATTGTTGCCTTTGACAGCAAGAGCCGACAAACCGGCATTGGACTCAAGCATCCCTTGGGCAAGAGTGATGCTGGCAGGCACACCGGTACGCTCCATCTCGCTCACAGCAAGCGGAGCATATTTCTCAATATATGCCAGACGCGGATTTTTCTCGGCCCCTATGGAGAGAAAAACCGCCAGAACAATAAGGGCAAATCGTTTCATAAGGTGCTAAGGTACTAAATTTCGACCTCATCTCCATCCCGTGCCACGATGGTATCGGGAAAAATGGCAGTACATTCAGCCTTGAACGCATCAAAATCCACAATCCGGGAGGAGAAATGCCCGACAACGAGCTTGCCGGCCCCGGCCTCCAACGCACAACGGGCAGCCTGACAAGTCGTGGAATGATAATACTTCTCCGCCTTGTCTGACATGGAATCCATATAGGTCGCCTCGTGATAGAGGCAGTCAACGCCATGAACCCACCCCGGAAGTTCCGGGAACGGAGCAGTATCTGAGCAATAGGCATAAGACTTCGGAACAATAGAGCTGTCCCCCTCGGCCGCCAGTGCCCTTTTTGGAGTCAGTATCTCATCGAAACGGTAGCCATAGCACTCTATCTTGTGATTGAGAGGAAAAGCACTGACCCTCACCGCCTTTGACTCATGTACCACCTGAGGTTCGCGGCATTTGACAGCCTTGAAGACTATCTTGAACGCCCCGTCGGTGCCGAAAAACGACTCGTAGAACTTGACTATCGAGCCAAGCGCCTGCGGCCCATATATATATAGTTCGCCGGTCCGCCCATACATGGCCATGGAGCGCAGAAGGCCGAACAAGCCGAAGACATGGTCACCATGGATGTGCGATATGAATATCGCCTCCACCTTGACAAACGAGAGGTGCATACGCCTCATCTGACGCTGCGCACCCTCACCGCAGTCAATCAGAAACAAGCGCCCATGCACAGAAAGTGCCTGAGCGCTCGGGTTTCTATCAGAAATGGGCATAGCCGAAGCCGTGCCCATTATCTTGAGTGTAAAATTCATAGCGGGGATTACTCGCCCTTCTCGAACTTCTCCTTGAGAGCTGCCAGTGCATCGATGTCGCCAAGGGTGGCTTTCTCGACATTGGCATTGACTCTCTTGACTGCCTTCTTGGTGTTCTCGGCCTCTGCTGCAGCTGCCTTCTCCTTGACCTCGGCATAGGTGCGGAGGTGAGAAAGGAGGATGCGGCGGGTAGAACGGCGGAGTTCAACGACCTTGAACGGAAGAGTCTCACCTACGGTCGCAGTCTTGCCGTCTTCCTTGACAAGCTCACGGCTGAATGCAAAGCCCTCAGCGCTACCGTCAAGAGTGATGTTGGCACCCTTGTCTGTCATGGAAGCCACGGTGCCCTCAACTACAGAGCCTACAGGATACTTGGCCTCGATCTCGTCCCAAGGATTAGGAGTAAGCTGCTTCATGCCGAGAGAAAGCTTGTGGTTGGCCTCGTCGAAGTCAAGGATCTGGACATCGATGGTGTCACCAGGGGCGACAATCTCTGAAGGATGCTTGATCTTGTTCCAGCTGAGGTCGCTGATATGTACGAGACCCTCTACGCCGTCCTCAAGCTCGGCGAAGACGCCGAAGTTGGTGATGTTGCGTACGACAGCCTTGTGCTTGCTGCCTACAGGATATTTCTCGCGGATGTTCTCCCAAGGGTTAGGCGTGAGCTGCTTGAGACCGAGGGAAATCTTGCGGGCCTCACGGTCGATTGAGAGAATTTGAGCCTCAACCTCGTCGCCGGCCTTGAGGAACTCCTGTGCGGAGTGGAGGCGAGGAGACCATGACATCTCGGACACGTGAACGAGACCCTCTACGCCCGGCTCAATCTCAACGAATGCACCGTAATCTGCAATAAGGATCACCTTGCCCTTGACCTTGTCACCGACCTTGAGGTCAGGATTGAGGTTGTCCCAAGGATGTGGAGTAAGCTGCTTGAGTCCGAGGGCGATACGCTTCTGCTGCTCGTTGAAGTCAAGGACAACGACCTTGATCTTCTCATCGAGAGAAACGACTTCCTCCGGATGGTTTACACGGCCCCAAGAGAGGTCGGTGATATGGATGAGACCGTCAACACCGCCGAGGTCCACGAATACGCCGTAGTTGGTGATGTTCTTGACAACGCCCTCGAGGATCTGGCCTTTCTCAAGCTTGCCGATGAGCTCAGCCCTCTTCTGCTCCTGCTCGGCCTCAAGGAGAGCCTTGTGTGACACTACTACGTTGCGGAACTCCTGGTTGATCTTGACGATCTTGCAGTCGATGTTCTGATTGACGAACTGGTCATAGTCGCGGATAGGCTTGATGTCGATCTGTGAACCCGGGAGGAAAGCCTCGATTCCGAACACGTCCACGATCATGCCGCCCTTGGTACGGGTCTTCACGAAGCCCTTGACAACCTCATCGTTCTCGAACGCCTCGTTGACTCTGTCCCAAGACTTGAGTGTGCGGGCTTTGCGGTGTGAGAGCACGAGCTGGCCCTTCTTGTCCTCTGCGGACTCCACATAAACCTCAACCTTGTCGCCAACCTTTAGATCCGGATCATAACGGAACTCTGATATAGGGATGACGCCCTCGCTCTTACCGCCGATGGTCACTACGACCTCGCGCTTGTTGAGTCCGGTCACCTCTCCCTCGACAACCTCATTCTCCACAACCTTGGAGAGAGTCTTGTCGTATGCTTCTTCGATGGCTTTGCGGTCGGTGTCGCCATAGACGTCACCGCCTTCAAAAGCATCCCAGTCGAAGTCCTCAGGCTTGACGGAAGCGTTGAGCACGGTGCTCTTCTTCCCGGCCTTCGGAGCCTCTTCCTTAACGGTTTCTACCGCCGGCTCCACTGGAGCTGCCGCAGCCACCTCTTTGTTTTCAATTTCGCTCATTTCTAAAAAAACAAACTATTAATTAAACTTTATGTTACATGCCGTCCGGGCACACCCGGAACAAAGGCGCGCAAAGATAGCAAAAAAATCTGATAATCAAAGCATTTTCTTGCGCTTGAAGACATACCATACGGCGAGGACAAGCACAACCATCAGAAGGAGTATGAAACCCCATGCAAGTGGGCTCTGCGATAGAGGAAGCGCCACGTTCATCCCATAGAAACTCGCCACCAGAGTCGCAGGCATCAGAAGCAGGGAGACGAAAGTGAACGTCTTCATTATACGGTTCTGGTCAAGGTTGATGATACCGACCACCGTATCCTGCATATATTCGAGGCGCTCGAAAGTGAAAGTTATATGGTTGATGAGAGAGGCGATGTCCTGGAGAATTATCCCGAGATCCTGCCGAAAATCCGGATCCTTGGGACAAAGCCGGCTCTTGAGCACGTTGGAGATGAGACGCTGCTTGTCTACTATGTTCTCACGGACATACATTGCATTCTGTTGCAACTGGTTGATGTCCAAGAGGAATTTCTCGTTTATATCCTCCATCTGGTTGATGCGGCGGCTGAATCTGGAGACATCCTTCGAAATCAGCTCGACGATATCGGCATCAAGATCGACACGCCTGTCCATTATGGAAAGGAAAACCGTGAACCCGTCCGGAAACTGGTCTGGGAGCGCCTGGATTTTCAACTGGAGAGTGTCGATTGACCGGAGGGGGATTTCCCTTACAGTGGTAAGAATCCCGCCCGCTATGATGAATGACACCGGATCCATCAACATCTGGTCATCAGCCGGAGAAAGGAAGTTGGTGTTGGCGAATATGACCCCGTCTTCTTCGGAAAAACGTGATGAGCTCTCGATCTCCTCAGCCTCCGCACGGCTCTGGATTTCAGTGCCAAGATACGCCTCCACAGCCCTCTTCTGATCTCCTGACGGCTGCAGAAGGTCTATCCAGAGGACAGCATCCTTGCTGATGACAGCAAGCTCCGTTTCAGACTGGCACGACTCGATCCTGCCGTCTTGTCTGTAGAAAATCTTGATCATAAGCCTTCCGGTTTTGGGGTTGCAGCGTCCACGTCACGGAGAAGCGGGCGCGCAAATATAGGAATATTTTGATAAAAATATCTATATTCGCGCCCGCAAAGCGCTTGAATTATATGGGAATACTCGAATCGTTGCTCACAGCTGTCTCACTCTGCGCCGACTGTTTCGCCGTCAGCCTGTGTTCCAGCGTGACGCTCAAGAAGATAGACTGGAAGGATGCGTTCAAGGTCGCCACCGTGTTCGCCATCATCCAGACGGGACTCCTGCTCGCGGGATGGGCCGCCGGCAACGTTCTCGCCGGAGCCGTACAGACCATCTCCAACATAATCGGATGCCTGCTTCTTCTTTATGTGGGGGGCTCCATGATTTTTGAAGGTATCAAGGGCAAAGGCGAAGAAAGAAACCTCAACGGCCTCAAGAACATCATTATAGGAGGCATCGCCACCAGCATCGATGCGATGGCTGTGGGCGTAGCCCAGTCGATGGGCGGCGGCACATCCATCACACTGCCCGCCGCCTGTGTGGCAGCCGTCACATTCATATCTGTGATAGTCGGAATCCTCGGAGGCAAGCGCATCGGGGAAAAATTCGGACGCATCGCCGAGATCGCCGGCGGCACCGTCCTCGCCGGAATAGGGATAAGTTTCCTGTTCTAAGGCTTGAAAATCTGCCGGTTGAGAATCGACCGGCCAAGAGTCAGAGAATCAGCGTACTCAAGATCGTCACCGAAGCCGAGTCCGCGGGCGAGAGTGGAGACCTTGACCCCGAGGCCCTCTATCTGACGATATATATAGAAAGACGTTGTCTCCCCTTCCACATCACCGCTTAAGGCGAGTATGACTTCGACCGGGCCTTCTGCGGATTTGAGCCGCTCCACAAGCTGGCGGATATTGAGGTCGGAGGGTCCCACGCCGTTGATCGGAGATATGATACCTCCGAGCACATGGTACACTCCCCTATACTGCCCCGTATCTTCAATGCTCATGACATCCCGCACGCTCTCCACCACGCAGATAGTATTGTGGTCTCGTGTCTTGTCCGCACAGATTGAGCAGGTGTCCCCGTCCGAGATCATCATGCAGGTACGGCAATAATGCACATCATCCGCAAGGCGGTCTATCGCCGAAGCAAAACGGTGAATGTTTTCCGAAGGCTGGCGAAGCAGATGCAGGGCCAAGCGCAAAGCGCTGCGGGAGCCCACCCCCGGAAGGGAGCTGATGGCTTCCACAGCGTCTTTCAGCAACTTGGATGGATAACGGTCAGTCAACTACCTGGCCTTTCCGTTGGAACCGAGCACGTCCACGATCTTGTGGATGTACATCTTCTTCATCTCCTCACGAGCCGGCTTGAGGTACTGGCGAGGATCGAAGTCAGCCGGGTGCAGAGCAAGGTGCTCGCGGATGGCGGCGGTCATGGCAAGACGTGAGTCAGAGTCGATGTTGATCTTGCAGACTGCGCTCTTGGCTGCCTTGCGGAGCTGCTCCTCAGGGATACCTACGGCATCAGGGAGTTTTCCGCCGTACTTGTTGATGGTGTCAACATACTCCTGAGGCACTGATGATGAGCCGTGAAGCACGATCGGGAAGCCAGGGAGTTTTTTCTCGATGGCCTTCAGCACGTCGAATGCGAGCGGCGGCGGCACAAGACGCCCCGTCTTAGGGTCGCGGGTGCACTGCTCAGGTTTGAACTTGTATGCTCCGTGTGAAGTGCCAATAGAGATTGCAAGAGAGTCGCAGCCGGTCTTCTTTACGAAGTCGATCACTTCCTCCGGACGTGTGTAGTGAGACTCCTCTGAAGCGACCTCTTCCTCCACTCCGGCGAGGACACCGAGCTCGGCCTCAACGGTCACGTCATACTTGTGGGCATATTTCACAACTTTCTTCGTGAGGGCGACATTCTCATCATACGGAAGAGCAGAGCCGTCGATCATCACTGAAGAAAAGCCGAAGTCCACGCAGCTCTTGCAGAGCTCGTAGCTGTCACCGTGATCGAGGTGAAGCACGATCTGAGGCTTTTTCCAGCCAAGCTCCTTGGCATACTCCACAGCGCCCTGCGCCATGTAGCGGAGAAGGGTCTGGTTCGCATAGTTGCGGGCGCCCTTGGACACCTGGAGAATCACCGGAGACTTGGTCTCGGCGGCAGCCTGGATGATGGCCTGGAGCTGCTCCATATTGTTGAAGTTGAATGCAGGAACGGCGTATCCGCCCTTTACGGCTTTGGCAAACATCGCACGGGTGTTGACCAGTCCGAGATCCTTGTAAGAAACCTTCATAAGACAATAATTTATTATAACAAATATCTTGTTTCCAAAAAATCGCGTAAAAATAACTATTTTTGCGGAAATCCACATATAAATGTCTGGTAAAGTTCTCATATTTTCAGCGCCTTCCGGTGCCGGCAAGAGCACAGTAGTAGGCCACCTGCTCAAATCACATCCGGAACTGGAGTTCTCCATATCAGCCACTTCACGAGCCCCGCGCGGCAGCGAACGCGACGGGACGGAATATTATTTCATTTCAGCCGACCGCTTCCGGGAACTGATAGCACAAGACGCGTTCGTGGAGCACGAGGAGGTATATCACGACCGCTTCTACGGCACGCTCAAGAGCGAAGTGGAGAGAATCTGGTCCAAAGGGCACGTGATCATATTCGACGTGGATGTCAAAGGAGGGGTCAACCTCAAGAAATATTTCGGAGACAAGGCCCTCTCGATACTGATCCTTCCCCCGAGTCCGCAGGTGCTGGAGCAGAGGCTCCGCGGACGCGGTACGGACAGCGAGGCGGATATCAGGGAAAGGCTTGCGAAGGCCGAATCGGAAATCGCTTTCGCCAAGGGCAAGTTCGACCGCGAGATAGTCAACGACAAACTTGAGGACACGCTGTCCCTTGCGGACAGGACAGTAGACGCTTTCTTATGCGGATAGCCGTCTACTCCGGTTCTTTCGATCCACTGCACATCGGGCACCAGGCGATAATGGAATACCTCACCAACGTCAAGGAGTTCGACTGGGTGTATCTTGTCATCTCCCCTCAGAATCCGCTCAAGAGCCCGGACAAGGCACTCAGTGCAGAGCAGAGATACCGCGCAGCAATCGAAGCCGTGCTGCGTCACCCGGAACTCCATGTATGGGTGGACAACATAGAGCTCCAGATGCCACCTCCCAATTACACCATAAAGACATTGGACGCGCTCAAGAAGAGGGAGCCGCACAACGAGTTCTCTCTCGTGATAGGAGCCGACAACCTCCAGAACATACACAGATGGCGCGATGCACCTCGTCTGCTGAGCGAATATGGAGTGGTGGTGTACCCTCGCAGCGGATACGACATGCACCGGACAAGACAGCTGCTCCTTGAAGAATGCAGGCAGTTTCCAGCCCCGTACGTGATGGATTCATGGACCAGCCCCGACACGGCAAGCCTCGAAGAACTCGACCACCTCTACCACATAAAACTGATCGACGCGCCTATCGTGGAAATATCATCCACCGAGATCCGGGAGCGCGAAGCCATGGGCGAGGACATGTCAGCCTACCTCATGTAACACCAGAACAAATAACGATAATGAAAACCAAGATCATTCTTGCACTCCTGCCCATGCTCGCGGGAGCATGCAGCCAGAACGTGGAGTACTTCCCCGCCAGACAGGCATCGGAAGTGAATCCCGACACCCACCTTGTACTCACATTCACAGAGCAGCCTTCAGTCGGCAAGACAGGCTTCATCCGCATCTGGGACGCGGTTTCGGGCGAATGCGTGGACAGTCTCGACCTCAGCCTCCCCTCCGGGCTCACCGAGAGCCGCACCTACGGCGACGACTGCGACTACACCAAAATCCCGTACGACTATTCCAGAGACTTCATCCCGACCAACCGCAACACCCTCCCCGGGACTCCTTCCGGCACGGCCGAACCTACCCCGCGCGACATGCAGCTCACAATCATCGGGGGCTTCACCGACGGATTCCGCTTCCACCCGGTGATCATCCACGGCAACACCGCCACCATCTACCCTCACAACAACATGCTTGAATACGGCCACAGCTACTACGTCACCATAGACGAAGGAGCAATCGCATGCGGAGATTTCAAGGGCGTGAAGAAAGGCGAATGGGGTTTCACCACCAAGTCCGCAGGCCCGGCAGACCTCAAGCACCTCAGCGTCAACGCCGACGGCAGCGGTGACTTCAACACGGTACAGGGAGCTCTGGACGCCGTGCCGGACTTCTGCAAGGACACCACGACCATAGAGATCGCCGCCGGAGACTATGAGGAGATAGTCTATGCGCGCAACAAGACCAACGTCATCATCAAAGGGGCAGGCAAGGACGCGACCAAAGTCCACTATGCCAACAACGAGGTGTTCAATCCGCACCCCCTCACAGTCAAGACCAACGAGTGGCCGGGGACATTCCCGTCCCGCCGCGCAGCATTCGCCCTTGACAACTGCAGCGACATCATCATCGAAGACATCACCATAGCCACGGATCTCAAGGGGCAGGCCGAGGGACTTCTGCTCCACGGAGAACGCATAGCCATGTACAACGTGCGCATCATCGGTTCAGGCGATGCCCTCCAGGCCAACGGCACCATCTACATGCAGGACAGCGAACTGATCGGAGACGGAGACACCATCCTCGGACGCGGCAGCCTATTTGCCTACCACAGCAGTTTCTACAACCACGGCGGCCCGTTCTCATGGGTACGCAACGTCAGCCCGGCACACGGGGACGTGTTCGTGGAATGCCATTTCGAGGGACTTCCCGACAAACCGGCCGACTATGGACGAACAAGCACAAACCACGGCACGGGCTATCCGGACGCGGAATTTGTGGTAATCAACTGCACCACCCGTCATTTCAACCCGGCAGGCTGGAGCAGCATCGGCTTCAAGAGCGCCAAGATGTTCGAATGCCAGACCCGCGATGCCGACAGCGGCAAGCTCGTGGACACATCAAAAAGGCACGAGTGGTCACGCCAACTCGACCCGGTCAAGGACAAGAAGCTCATCGCGAACTACTCCGACCCCGCCTTCGTGCTGAACGGCTGGAAGCCTGAAATCAGATAAAAGAAAAAAGCCCGGTTGACACCGGGTTTTTTTCTTTTACATGTCGCAAACTTATTCCTTGATGCAACGGACTGCCATGCCTTCGGCACGTCCGGCAGTTGCCGTCGGGGAGACGGTCATCGGAGACTTGGCAAATGAAAGTACACAGAATGCAACGCCCGGTTTGCCATAGCTGGCTTCAGCGGCTGCATTCCCCCAATAGTTACCCCAGAGGCCGCTCATTGAGCCCATCAACATTCCATAAGCCCCATAATAGCGCGAGGCCGCAGGGAAAAAGAGACTGTTACCGCTTGTCACATTGAAACGCCATCCGCAGTTGAAGTCACTGGCATCGACATCTCCGTCACCGTCGGCATCAGCCACATCGAAAGAGTCAATCGCCCAGGCGTAACCTCCGGATGTGGTGAAGGTCCTGAATGCGTCAGCAGGCGGTACACGGTATCCCACAGGGCACGGGTCATAATATGATTTCGCCCCCTTGTTCGGGTAGGTGTTGGTTGCCTTGTCACGAATACTGCCGTAAGGATTGCCCCAAAGACCATCGACAGACTCGGAAAGCCAGTCCTGTGAAGTCGCGGCGAGAGCGCCGCTCGCCACGCACACGGTAGGGTTGGCGATAGAGAACGCCAAGGTGTTCTCATCAGCGGAAGTCCAGGACGTGTGGCCGATGCTGACCTCTTTGCCGTCGGCATCGTAGAGCGGAGCCCCCACGGTCTGAGTGTCACCGGTACGGGTCGGTGCGGGTGGGAACGGATCCTTGCGACCCCATTGGTAAAGCATTCCATAAGGCTTCACATCAGAGTCCGTGCTGAATTCGGCAGCAAGAGCTCCCAGATCCATGTTCATCGCACGGTAGCCGGACTTCAGGCCATAAGTCAGAACCTCGTCTTCAGGATACCAGATATGCCAGCTCCAAATGATATTGTCATCCGCGTCAAGGGCGGCGATAAGAGCATTGCCAGGCTTCCCTGATGAGGTGAAGCTTATCTTTCCGTCGGCATAAGAAACAGCGCTCACAAGACCTTTCTCTGTCTCCCACACCAGTTTGGCCCCGGCTGGAGCGAGGGCGGCAGGTTTCGCCAGACCTTCGGTCTCGGCCCCGTTGCCGCGCACTGTGGCATCAAACGAATAGTCCCCAGGTTCGGAGAGCAGATAACAGTTGGCCGTGCCCTCGTAACTGAGGTTCACAGTCTTCTCCTCCGGCCTCGGCTCCGGGCCAGGGGCGATCTCCACCTTGTTGCATGAAGCGGCGAGCACAAGAGCAAGGCCGCATGAGAAATAATATAACTTCTTCATAATAATAGGATAAATACACTTTGCCGACAAATATAGAAAAATTTAATAATATCGCAACATCTTGAAAAACAGGTCACTATTTACAAACAGCAAATAAAACGGCTAAAATCCCGACGTTTTGAAACCTGAAAGGGCAAGGCTTTTTGCAAATTGAAATTATTTTCGCATTTTTACCGCGAGTAAAATATCTTTATGCTACGGAAAATCATCCTCTGCGCCACCGCCATTTGCGCGGCCGCAATTCACGCATCGGGACAGACGGCAGAAAAATACACCCCGGACTACAGCTGGGAAGTACGGACCGGATGGGGCTACGCTCCTATTTCCGGTCTTGTGCTCTATGCTTTCGGGGCGCTCAACCACATCACATCCGATGAGACCGAAGGCGGAAGCGACAGCGGAATCGCCACTGGCGATCTGTCATTGGACATAGCACGGAAAATCAACCGATGGCTGGCAGTGGGGGCGGACCTCAGCTGGAGCCGGTTCAGCGGAAACGGAGATGACGGGCGCGACCATATCATGGACATGTACGCTGTCATGCCTCAGGTCATCATGAATTATCTGACAAAAGAGAATCTGACCCTCTACGGCAAGCTCGAAGCCGGCATAGGTGTCATAAACTTCGACTGCTCCGGCGCGTCCCTGTTCTTCGCAGCACAAGCCTCCCCGATAGGAGTCACCTTCGGCCACAGATTCTACGGTTTCGCAGAACTGTCCGCAGGCACCCTCTATCAGGGAGGCAAGATCGGTTTCGGTTTCCGTTTCTGAGTATCCTACCAGTATCTCGGATTCGCGCCGAACACCTTCTCGATGGTATAATCGGCAGCTTCCTCTGCTGTCATGGCCCGGAGTCCCGGCCACTTTGAACGCGTGCTCATGTCAGCCCGCAATCCCCTGTTGCCATATTCATACAGATGCAGATCAGGGCTGGTGGCAGCATAAGGCATGCCCCAGACAGTAGGCCAGCCGAGAGGATCCATCTCATCGCAGTAGTCACTGTTGAGAATCGCCACCTTCGGATAGTTGTGCCAAGGCCGGCCTATAGCTATGCTGCGCCCGTCATCACCCTGACGCGGGCTGTTGCCGCTATAGGTAAAACGGCAGCGGTCAAACACGAACCCGTATTTCTGGTCTTTCGGAGTAGACGGAGCAGTAATCCAGCCACCGCCCCAACTGCGGATCTCGCAGCCTTCAAAATAGCCGATTCCGCCACCATATATATAGTCAGTACGTCCGACCACCAGACAGTTCTCAAAATAGCTGCGCTTGCCGGATGTCCACAGATATATGGTATCCTGATAACTTGATATGACGCAATTACGGAAAGATGTCCTGTCGGCGCAGACGGTGATTGCAAGTGCCTGACCGACCGGCCCCGCCGTATTGCGGATTGTGAGGTTCTCAAAAGAGCAGCCCTCACCCATGATTGTCAGGGTTGCGGAGGTCCGCACCAGCATGGCGTTGCCGCTCCACTTCGGCCACACATCCGCAGGAAGTTTATTGCCCGTCTGGGGGCTGTTGCCGTCATACATGTGGTAACTGATTATCGTCCCCTCCCGGCTCTCCCCTACAAAAGAAAGATTGGTCTTTCCTTCCGGGATGATCAGTTTCTCCTCATCATACACGCCATCCTTTATATATATGACGAACTTCTCCCGTGAGCAGACCGGAGCGGCATCGATGGCCGCCTGGAGGGTAGCGTAATCCCCGCTCCCGTCCTTGGCCACCACAAGATCCGCAGCGACTTTAGGGTTGTCCGAAGAGAGAGAAACTGTCACCAGCTGACCGGGAACAGTCTCGATGTCATACAGATAGCCGTGAGGCACGGCCGGGCCATGCAGATCAGCCTCAGGGCTGACTATCGGCCTGAGTATCTCCTGCGCCGCGAAGAGAGGATTAGGATTCTCCGAGCCGTCCTTGACTTCCTTGAGCCCCTCTCCCTGAAGTTTCCAGTAAGAGCGGATACGGAGGTTTCCTCCCAGCGTCGAGCGGATTACAGCCTTCTGCAAAGTGTTGTCAGCCCACTCGATGTCCTCTATACCGAAGCCTCCACGGGCACGGAGGCCCTTGATGGAACCGGCATGCCAGGCATCAGGCAATGCAGGAAGAAGGTGCACAGCTCCATCGTGGCTCTGCATGAGCATCTCGGCGATTCCGGCGGTGCAGCCGAAGTTCCCGTCTATCTGGAAAGGCGGATGCGCGTCGAAAAGATTAGGATAGGTTCCGCCTCCCTGCCCTTTCTGGACCTGCGGATCCACGTGGTTGAGCTGATCTTTGATCATCTTGAATGCATGGTTGCCGTCCAGCATCCTGGCCCAGCAGCATACTTTCCAGCCCATTGACCATCCGGTAGAGGCATCTGTCCTCTGGATGAGAGTGTTGCGCACAGCATCGAAGAGCACCGGAGTGCGGTACGGGGAGATCTGGTATCCCGGGAAGAAGCCCCACAGGTGGGAGATGTGGCGATGATGGTCATCCGGAGAATCCCAGTCCTGAGCCCACTCCTGAAGCTGCCCATAACGGCCGACCTGCATAGGGGTGAGCCTGTGGCGGAGAGTCTTGAGAGTGTCGCTGAACTCCTTGTCCACACCAAGTATCTCTGAGGCATGCTCAATATTGGAGAACAGGTCGGACACCAGCTGGTTGTCCATCGTCACACCTGACTGGAGATTGCCGCTCTGCGAACGGGGTCTGTTCTCCGGGGAGCTGGAAGGAACGACAACCATATATCCCGTATTCGGATCTTCAACAAGGAAATCGACGAAGAACTCCGCTGCGCCTTTCATTATAGGGTAAACCTCAGCGAGGTAATCTTTGTCACCGTTGTACAGATAGCGGTCCCACAAGTGCTGGCAGACCCATGCCCCGCCAGTCGGCCAAAGGCCGCAATAGGCATAGTCAAGAGCACCGGTGCAACGCCACAGGTCAGAGTTGTGGTGCAGAACCCATCCGCGGCAGTCATATTGCCTGCGGGCCGTCTCGCTCCCGGACTCCGAGAGTTCTTTGACCATCCTCAGGAACGGTTCGTGAAGCTCGGCAAGATTGGTCACCTCAGCAGGCCAGTAGTTCATCTCGGCGTTGATGTTGGTCGTGTAGTTGCATGACCAAGGCGGTGAAGTGTGCCTGTTCCATTTGCCCTGGAGGTTTGCAGCCTGCCCTCCCGGCTGGGAGGAGGAAATGAGCAGGTAACGTCCATAATTGAAATACAGGGTCACCAGGTCATTGTCCGATGTCCAAGGAATCGCTATCGTGCGATATGTCGTGGTCTTGGAGTCTCCGTCATAGTCGGATGCGAGTTCGAACTTCACCCTGTCAAACTGTTCCTTGTATGCTGCGATGTGGGCGGCTTTCGCCTTGTCGTAGCTGCGCGAGGAGTTCTTCATGTAGGCTTCGCAGCGTTTCACAGGATCAGCGGAGAGATCGCGGTAATTCACGAAATTAGTAGCTATTGACACGTATACAAGGAGTTGCGTAGCGTTCTCCACCTTGAGGGAATCCCCGGTAGAGTTTACTCGCCCGCCCTTGTTTACGGCCTTGACCTCAGTGCAGTACTTGACCGCTCCCGTGATGAAATCGCTGCCCCCTGTGACTCCTTCCATGCGCAGCACCTTGCCTTTTGCAGTCGTAACGGGTGAAGGCATAGGTGTGCTGAGCGAGAGGGAGCAGTTGAGCGCACCCTTGCGAGAAGCGGTGATGCGCATTATGATCAGTTGGTCGGTGAGCGAGGCGAAAGCCTCCCGGACATACTGGACATCCCCGACCTTGTACGTGGTCCTGGAGACAGCATTGTCAATATCCAGTTCACGGCAGTACTCGCTGTACCCGGCATGATCCGGGAATGTTATGTTCAGCGAGCCGGCTGTCTGGTACTGGAGTTCGCGTCCCACCGGGGACAGGAGTTTTTTGTCAGCTATCTCCTGCGCCTCCTTGGACTTCCCGGACCAGATGAGTTCCCGGACCTGCTGGAGATACTCCGGCCCCTCAGGGTTATAGTTGTTATAAGGCTGGCCGGCGGAGATCGTCTCCTCGTTGAGCTGGATCTCCTCCTTTTCCGGCCCGCCGAACACCATTGCGGCGAGACGCCCGTTACCTATCGGGAGCGCTTCCTCCCAATATGCCGCGGGGGTATCGTACCACAGACGGTTGCGCTGCCCCGAGGCCGGAGCCACAGAAAGCAGCAGCGCCGCAGCGGCTGTGACGGTTGTAATGAATCGGTTCATCTGATATATGTGGTATTATTTCTTCAAATTTAAGCATTTTTTCAATTCTTTTCACTACCTTGTAGGACGAATACAGTATCACAAAAATCACCATGAAAAAGTGTAGTACCTTATGGGCTTGCGCAGCAGCGCTTGCCATCCTTGCCGCCGGGTGCGTCAAGGAGAACAAAGCAGGAGAGGAGGAGGAAGTCACCGTTCCGAGCGATGCCGTCAACCTCAACGCAGCAGGAGAAACAGCCAACAGTTACATCGTCGCCCCTGACAAGACAGCAGTCTTCACAGCCCAGTACAAAGGCAACTCTAAAACCGAAGAGACGGGGGCCGTCGTATCCGCCGAACTCCTCTGGCAAGACGCTGAATCTCTCATCAAGGAACTCTACTATGTTCCTGAAACCATGCAGGTTGTAGTCAAGACAGGCAAGGCTTCCGGCAACGCCCTTGTAGCCGTGCGGGACGCAGGAGACAATATTCTGTGGAGCTGGCACCTCTGGGTAAGCGACTACGACCCGGCAGCAAGCCTCTGGAGCAGCCCGGCAACCGCAAACGGAACAGTCTGGAAATTCATGGACCGCAACCTCGGAGCCACAAGCGCGGAGCCAAGCGACTGGAACAGCAAGGGACTTCTCTACCAATGGGGCCGGAAGGACCCGTTCAAGAGTCCGGCATCATTCACTGTGCAGAACGAAGACTACTCATACTCAGCCAACGGCGAACCGTCAGTCTATACTATGGCCAACAAGGCCATCACAGTCACACCTTATGAAGTCGCCGAAGGCTTCGGATCATACGAGAAGAGCATACAGAACCCGACAGTGTTCTACAAAGTCATGGAGGAGTACCTCGGGGACGGGGACAAAGCCAACCACCCTGCATCAAAGGACTGGAGAGACACTTCCGACGACGACGCCTGGGGCGGCGTGAGCCTCACCAAATCAATCAACGACCCTTGCCCTCCGGGATACAAGGTGCCTGTCCTCGCAGCCAACGGAGACCACCCGTACTCATGGCATGACTTCAGCAAGGCAGAGTGGGACACGGTCAACTACGGAATGACCCAGGACGGACAGTGGTGGCCGGCCGCCGGCACACGCGTCAACTACAGCGGCGGTCTCGACTACCCTGAAATCAACCCTTACGGAGGCATGTGGGTCGGTACGGCCGGCAAGGCCAGCGCGGATCTTGAGCAATATCCCACCCTTTACGGAAGGTACACCTTCATCATAAAGACCAAACGCATGTACAACAAGTACGACCAGAAAGATGCCCGCTCACAGGCACTTTCTGTGCGCTGTGTAGCTGAATAGGTCAAAACGTAAAAATCAGAATGAAAGCCGTCCCGTTGACCATGGGACGGCTTTTTTATGTAACTTCGCGCCATGATTTACAGACAGCTGACAAAAGAAGAATACGACGACTTCGCGAGCAGGATCGTATATGAGGACAACCACCTGCTGATAGTGGATAAGAAAGTCGGGGAAATAACGCAAGGAGACAAGACCGGAGACGAGTGCCTCGCCGAGTCCTACAAGGCTTTCATAGCGCAACGTGACGCGAAACCCGGCCAAGTCTTTGTCGGCGTGCCGCACAGGCTGGACCGCCCGGTATGTGGCATCTGCATCCTCGCCAAAACATCAAAGGCGCTGGAGAGACTGACGACGATGTTCCGCGACGGTGAGATCCACAAAAAATACTGGGCTCTCTGCTGCGAGAGACCACAACCACCGGAAGGACATCTGGAAGACTGGCTCGTCCGAAACGAGAAGCAAAACAAAACTTACGCGATAGCTCCCGGCAACAAAGAGAAGCCACGTCAAGATGCGAAACTCGCAAAACTTAACTACCGGTATCTGGTCAGCACAGACAGATACCACCTCGTAGAAGTCGAACTCCTCACCGGCCGGCATCACCAGATACGCTGCCAGTTAAGCAACGCCGGTTGCACGATAAAGGGTGACCTGAAATACGGAGCCCCGCGTTCCAACCCGGATGGGGGAATCTGCCTCCAGGCACACGAGATCAGTTTCATACATCCGGTCAAGAAAACCCCGGTGGATATCAAGCTTCAGGTGCCTTCCAGCTGGAAAGGCGTCAGACAAGCCCTGAGCGGAGACGGATCGAGTACTCCCCAGGAGTCTCTCCCATATTTAGTTTGAAGGCCATGCTGAATGTCACGCTGGAATTGAACCCGGACATCTCCGCCAATTGTCCGACTGTCAAGCGCGGATCGGCCCGGAGAATCTCCACGGCATACTGCACCCTGTAACAGTTGACGAACTGACGGAAGTTCTTTCCGCTGATGGTGTTGATTGTCCTGGATATGTATGTCTTGTTCGTAAACGCAGCGCTAGCCAGATCCTGAAGAGAATAATCCGGGTCAAGGAATGGCCTCCCATTCTCCAAAATCTTAAGAATACGCCCGTACAGGGTCTGCATCCTTTCCATATCGTCAGCATCCATACCCTTAAGCGCCTCACAAGAGATATCGTCCGCATTACGGATCATCTGCTTTATAGTCCTCTCCTTGTCAATCCCGAGTATCAGGCTGCGGCCAGACACCGAACGATAATACATAAGCACATAAAATGCTATGGCCAGCAAAACCAGCGGCACGGCAGCCCATGGACATCGCCCCAAAGCAATCACTGGAATCGCGCAAAGTCCGGCACAGAATGAAAGCATCAGGCGCATCTGGAACTCAAGTGAACTCCAGACGGACTGGGGCTTGAACAGTTCGCGCAGGAGGGAGCATCTCTCAAAGAACCTTATCAGATTGTACAGCAATGACAACATCAGACAGACAGTCACGTAAAGCGCCGGATGGAAGTCAACAATGAAGAATACGGTCTCCACAAGAAGAATCAGCCCCGAAAAGACAAGCCACATGCCGGGTCGCTCATCAGCTATAGGCTGAAGAGCGAGAAGAAGCGAGGCCGCCATGATGGAATACACCATAGTCCCAAGCAGCAATCCGCCATCCGGCCATATCACACCTGCAATGACAGGCGCCAGCAGGCAGACGACAGAAAGGATGCGCATAACGCAACGTATGGAGCATATACAAAACATCGGACTAAAATTGACAGCGACTAATATAGTCGAAAAACCCCGCGCTGACAATCTTCAGAACGGGGTTGCATCAATGTTTTTATGTTTTATGATATCTTTTTATCTTTCTTATTACCCTTGATCGTATCAAATCCCTGACCGTAGACACCAGTCACGGAATTGACAGAGATAAATGCATTGGAATCTATCCTGTTTATATACTTGAGCAGGATATTGAGATCCGTTTTGCGCGTGATGATCATGAGTACCTGCACACTATGTTTTGTATACCAGCCTTTCCCGTCAAGCACCGTCACTCCGCGATGGAGATCCTTAACCACAGCGTCCGCAATCTCCGCATACTTGGGCGACAGCACGAAAAGCTGGACCGACTGTTTGGAACCGGACAGGTACAGGTCAACCACCGTCCCGTTTGTAAGGACGAGTATGAAACCATACACAACAGTCGTAATCTTGTCCGCCCACGGCATCGGTGTTCCATCCGGCATGTAGGACGGAATAAAGAGTGAAGAGGTGATAATCACAACATCCATCATGAGAATCATCCTTCCAGGGGACACATTTCGATACTTATTGACTATCAACGCGATTATATCCGTCCCTCCGGTGCTGCCTCCCTGCGACATGGTCATCCCTATTCCGAGTCCGGCCATCATGCCACCCATGATTGTGCACATGAGTTTTCCGTTTCCGAGAGCAAGTATCTCAACAATGTCGCGCGGTATTGCCGTCTGAAAAAAATTGAGACAGGCCGAAGCGAAGACGATGGCATATATGGTCTTGCCTCCGAATCCCTTGCCGAGTATGAAAAACGATGTGATAAGAAGCACAGCATTTATCACGAAGTAACTGTAACCGATCTTGATACCAGTAGCATACTGGATGATGGACGAAATACCGGTCACACCACCGCCAATGAGATTGTTGGGGACCAAGAACAGCGACCACCCCACAGTATAAGCCAACAAGCCTATGGTAATCAGGAAATACTCCTTGACCCCTGTCCAGAATGTCCTTTTAAGCAACGGCATACCTATTTTTTCTTTTTACCGAACTTGACACCAGTCTTGATCTCCTCGAATCCCTCCCCATACACATTGTTTGTAGGGGAAACTGACATGAACGCCTTAGGGTCAGTCTCTTTGATGACCTTGGTCAGAGAAGGGAGCTCCCTCTGGCTGATGAGGATGTAGAGCACATTCTTGTCTTTCTTGGTAAACCAGCCCTGAGCCTTGAGGATAGTCACGCCACGATCCATATTCTTTATGATATGGTCAGCGATTTCCCCGTACTTCTCCGAAAAGACAATCAACTGATATGAGGAGCGTTTTCCGCCCACTACCGTGTCAATCATCATAGAGAACACGAACACCTCCTCAAGTCCATAACACATGTCAGAGAAGTTCTTGCCGGGAAGAAAGAGAAGCAATGAACATATTATGAGGTCCGCCACAAGAAAGGCTGTACTCAAAGACACAGGCCAATACTTGTTGACCATAAGGGCAACTATATCCGTCCCTCCGGTACTACCCCCATAGCGTAGGACAAGGCCGATACCGACAGCCTCGAACGCACCTGCAACAATCGGGATGAGTACGCGCTCCTGGATATAAAAGAAACCGCCAGGAACGCAATGCAGGGTTTCAAGCCCGGAAACGATACCCATGGCCAAAGTGGAAACCGCAATACAGTATATGGTCTTGAAGCCAAAACCGATCCCCATCGCAAGGACAGCGATGATGATAAGCACGGCATTGATGACGACATACGAATACTGGGCCGGGATAACCCCGGCTGTTGCATACTGGATGATGGTGCATAAGCCCATCATGCCTCCGGCAGCCATACCGTTCGGAATCATGAAACATTCCCAGGCCATGGCAAAGAAGAAGCAGGCCACCGTCAACATCAGGTAATCCCGCAGGATCTTCTTTACATCGATTTTTTCAAATTTGAGTTGCATCTATTTCAACACGACATTGATAATTCTGCCCGGAACAACGATGACCTTGACTATGTTCATCCCGGAAGCCCACTTGGCCGTCTGATCCATAGCCCGCACCCGAGCCTCGACCTCTGACGGCGCGGCACTCTTAGGCATATCCACAGTAAAACGGACTTTCCCGTTGAACTGCACAGGGTAAGTGACATTGTCCTCCGCCGCATAGGCCGCGACATACTCCGGGAAAGACGCCTCGGCAACGCTGCCGGAATATCCCAGCGCATGCCAGAGTTCCTCACATATATGAGGCGCAAACGGACAGAGAAGTACCACCATCTTCTCAAGGATCTCCTTCTTGCTGCACTTCATGGCCGTCAAGTCGTTGACCGCGATCATGAAAGCACTGACAGTCGTATTGTACGAGAAGTTCTCGATATCCTCCTGCTCCTTGCCGATGAGTTTATGGAGAACCTTGAGTTCCTCGGGAGTAGCCTTGTCGTCTGTCACAAGCCACTTATCCCTGTCATAGAAAAGCCTCCAGAATTTCTTGAGGAAGCGGTTCACTCCGTCGATCCCCTTCGTATCCCAAGGCTTGCTCTGCTCCACCGGGCCGAGGAACATCTCGTAAAGACGCAGCGTGTCAGCGCCATACGTGTCACATATCACATCCGGGTTCACCACATTGTACATGGACTTGCTCATCTTCTCCACAGCCCATCCGCAGATATATTCGCCGTTCTCAAGCACGAACTCGGCATCGGCAAACTCCGGACGCCACTTCCTGAAAGCTTCAAGATCAAGCCTGTCATTGTGCACGATGTTGATATCGACATGGATTTCCGTTGTCTCATACTCGTCTTTCAAGCCGCAGGACACGAACTTGTTTGTGCCCACTATCCTGTACACGAAACTTGAACGGCCTTGGATCATACCTTGATTGACCAGTTTGCGGAACGGCTCATCTTCGCATACATATCCGAGATCATAAAGGAACTTGTTCCAGAAACGGGAATATATGAGATGCCCTGTGGCATGCTCCGTCCCTCCCACATAAAGATCCACATTTCTCCAATACTCGTCTGCTTCCTTGCTCACAAGTGCCTTGTCATCATGCGGATCCATATAGCGCAGATAGTAGGCGCTCGACCCGGCGAATCCCGGCATGGTGCTCTTTTCAAGCGGATACCCCATATAGGTCCAGTCTTTTGCTCTTGCAAGAGGCGGCTGTCCGTCAGGCGATGGTTTGAACGAACTGATTTCAGGCAACTTGAGAGGGAGTTCAGACTCCGGAAGAGGTGTCGGGATGCCGTCCTTGTAATAAATAGGGAACGGCTCGCCCCAATAACGCTGACGAGAGAATATGGCATCACGAAGACGGAAATTGGTTTTCCGGCGGCCAAGTCCATGAGCCTCGACATAGTCCTTCGCCGCTTCTATAGCCTTTTTCACCGGCATGCCGTCAAGGAAACCGGAATTGCACATTATCCCGTCTTTCGCATCGAAGCTTGCCTCCGACACATCACACCCCTCGATAAGCGGGATGATCGGGAGCCCGAACTTCTTAGCGAAAGCATAGTCCCTGCTGTCGTGGGCAGGCACGGCCATGATAGCCCCTGTGCCATAGCCGGCAAGCACGTATTCAGATATCCAGATCGGGACCTCCTTACCGGTAAGAGGGTTGATTCCATACGAACCGGAGAATACTCCTGTGACACTTTTCGTCTCCGAGAGGCGTTCACGCTCCGTCTTCTTCTTGACATAGGCTATGTACTTCTCGACTTCCTCGCGACACTCAGGAGTCGTAAGTTTCTCCACAAGCTCGCTCTCCGGCGCAAGTACCATGAATGTGACACCGAAAACGGTATCCGCCCTTGTAGTGAATATCGTCACCGGAAGATGGCGGCCGGCACATACAGTGTCGAACACCATCTCCGTACCTTCAGACTTTCCGATCCAGTTGCGCTGCATCTCCTTGAGAGAATCGGTCCAGTCCAGAGTATCAAGAGCATCAAGAAGCCTCTCAGCATACGCCGATACGCGAAGCTGCCACTGGGTCATCTTCCTCTGTTCCACAGGAAAACCGCCACGTACGCTCAAACCGTCCTTGACCTCATCGTTTGCCAACACCGTACCGAGTCCTTCGCACCAGTTGACAGATGTCTCGCCCTGATATGCAATCCTGTACTTCATCAGGATGTCCGATTTCTCCTTGTCAGAGGCCTCTGCCCACAACTGCGGGGTCACGTCCTCATATCCGGTTGTCTCAAACCTGCTGACAAGCTCGGAAACAGGGCGGGCCTTGTCCTGTGACGGATCATACCAACTGTCAAACATCTTGAGAAATGCCCACTGCGTCCACTTATAATACGAAGGATCGCAAGTCCTGACTTCCCTGTCCCAGTCATAAGAGAAGCCGATCCTGTCCAACTGCTGACGATAGCGGGCGATGTTACGCTCTGTCGTCACCTCAGGGTGCTGCCCGGTCTGTATGGCGTACTGCTCCGCCGGAAGCCCGAAAGCGTCATACCCCATAGGATGAAGGACATTGAATCCCTTCAGACGCTTGTATCTGGAATATATGTCACTGGCGATATATCCCAAAGGATGCCCCACATGAAGTCCTGCCCCGGACGGATAAGGGAACATGTCCAGAACATAACACTTAGGCTTGGACTTGTCCTCTGTCACCTTGTATTCCTTCTCGGCGGCCCATCTGGCCTGCCACTTGCTCTCAATCGACTTGAAATCGTAATCCATATCTTTTATTTTCTTCTTTCGAGCTTAAAATCAACATAAACCGACATCTCACACCTCACCTTCTTGCCGCGCACACGCGCCGGTTTCCAGTCAGGAGAAGCGCTTATCACCCTTACCGCCTCGGCATCAAGCGCATCGCTCACGCCACGTATCACCTTTACATCAGTAACTTTGCCGCGCTTGTCTATCACAAAGTCCACAAGCACCCGCCCCTGCACACCGGCCTCGACAGCCTCACGTGGATAACGCAGATAGACATAAACCCACTTGCTCATGAAAACGGACGGATCAGCCGAACCGAGAAAAACCGGCTTGACATCACACTCGTAGTAAGGCACGACATCTTCGTCTTTCACATATTTCCGTCCTCTTTCATCCTTCACCCTGAACCCGGGCTTTTCGCCGTTCACGAGTTCAAGGGTAAAGTTATAGATATACTCCAACTCCCGCTCCATGTCATCGTACTCCAGCACAGAAGCCGTATCCTTTCCCGAATTGTACTCCGGGTACATGCCGGTAGTAAAGAATATCGCCGGGATTTCCTTTTCATAGAAAGACCTGTGATCGGAGCTGACAGGCTCCAGCGAGACAAGTGTCGGCTGCACAGGCTGCAAAGTACCGGAAAGCCGAGAAACAATCGCATTCAGATCCTGATTGGAAGCGGTATATGCATAAAAACCGGACGAAGCGGTACCGAGCATGTCAAGGTTGATCATCGCATCTATCTTGTCAGCCCCGGCAAATGACCTGTTCAGAAAATACCATGACCCGGCACCCATGTCGAGGGAAGAGCCGAAAGCGGCGACGATCACAGAGCGGCGAAGCAGGACACTGTTGGTCTTGAGTTTCCTTGCAAGCTGCATAAGCATCGCCAGTCCTGAAGCATTGCCGTTGGCCCCATAATATATGGTCCGGCGCTTCACCCCGTCCACCGTGATTTCCGAAGTGCCGAGATTGTCAAGGCGCGCTCCTATCACTATATAATGATCACGCAGATTCGGATCATACCCGGGAATATACGCCAATACATTTCTCGAACGCAGAGTGTCACCATTTTCCTGACGGAGGCCGAAAACATCCCCATCCTCTCCGCTGAGCACATCAAGGCCATAAGAAGAAAGCATATCAGACACATAGGCAGCCGCTTCCCTCTCACCTTCCGAGCCGGCTTTACGCCCCTCGAGCATGGCGGAAGACAGATACTCTACCTGCTCCTTCATGGCAGATACTACCTCGCTGTCATCCAAATCGCGCAGGTCAACGCCACCGGCAAACTGGGCCGACATGCATAGCGGCACCAGAAGGAATGACAATATGCACATCAATCTGTTCATCTTCCGGCATTCTCCAATATCCAGGCATCCTTGCAAAGCCCGCCTTCCCTTATGGTACGAAGAGAAGAATAGGCCGACTGAAGTTCATCAGAAGGACAAACTCCCACAGCGGTGAACCCGTTGAGATACTTTATCTTAACTCCAGAATATCCTGCTTTCTCAGCGCTCTCCAGACATTTTGTCGCATTATCAGCATTGCCGAAAGTCCCGATGACCACATAATAGCGGCTGCCAAGAGATTCCCTGACGTCATCGGAAAGTTGCCTAGCCTGCACCACAGAACTCCTGATGGAACGTATGGAATCCAGAATCTCAAGCGAATCTGATATCTGTCTCTGCATAAGTTTGAGTGAATCAAGACGATTGCGATGTCCTTTTTCCTGCTGCTCTATATAGATTCTCTTGGCCTCTATCTGATCTGATGTCGGACGTCCCGCCATCTTCCGGAAAAGATCGCAGCCGCTCAGTAATGACATGGCAAGCAAAAGGAGAAATACTCTGGACAACTTATTCATAAGGTGCAAATTTAGCAAAACTTTCAGAAGTTATCTTATATTTGCCGACGTATGCTCAAAAGACTCTCAATATCAGCGGCGGCAACCTTGGCCTGCATGGCGACAGCCGCACAGGTCAAAGAATACACTGTCCCATTTCCGAAACCGATAGGCCACGGAACTGATACGGTCAAGGTGATTGTAATCGGGGATGTCATGATGCACAGCCGGCAACTGGACTACAACTGCAGAACCTTTCTCGAAGGAATAAGCCCTGCGCTCCGGCAAGCGGACATAGCGATAGCCAATATGGAATTCTCACTCGGAGGCCCTCCCTACAGCGGCTATCCTGCATTCTCCGCCCCGGACGAATATGCGGAATATATCAAGGAAGGCTGCGGAGTTGACGTATTCTTGACCGCCAACAACCACATACTTGACAAGGGCAGAAAAGGCCTTGCTCGCACACTTTCCATATACGACAAGATAAGAGTAAAACATACCGGAGCAGCATCCGACAGCACAGCGCTCAATGATAATTATCCTCTGATGATAACGAAGCGAGGCATCAGACTCGCCGTCATCAACTTCACATACGGCACCAACAACCCCGTCGGGAACAAATCAGGATGGCCGACAGTAAACATGATGCATAAAGACAATGTGCGCGCCGCAATCAAAAAGGCAAAAGACAGAAGAGCAGACTTTATAATAGTCATCCCACACTGGGGAACCGAGTACAGCCTCTCGCCGGACAAAAGACAAGAAGAATGGGCCAGTTGGCTCGCCACTGAAGGAGCTGATGTAATCATAGGTGCGCACCCGCATGTGGTTCAAGACAGCACACACATAAACGGCATCCCCGTCATCTATTCACTAGGCAACGCCATATCAAACATGAGCGCTCGCAATACAAGGCTCGGCCTCGCTGTAGAATTGACGTTCACGCACAACCCGGCTTCAGCAGAAAAGGAAATGTTCGAACCCAAACTCAGATTCCTATGGTGCACACTCCCGGGCACCTTGACAGAAGGCTATAAAACCATATTCTGTGATGAATGGACAGGCCGGAGAGAAGAATGGATAAACCCGGCAGACTATGACAACATGCTGGTCACGCTGTCGAGAGTGAGGGAGAAGACGGGGATAGAATAG
>ERZ808242.123-NODE-123-length-59615-cov-18.375453_pt1 | contig 59615 bp, 59 predicted proteins | sample MGYA00521244_ERZ808242 | MGnify/ENA primary metagenome ERZ808242 (study PRJEB31516, sample SAMN03275573) | gut metagenome | biome: mammalia-associated habitat; material: feces | host: Papio cynocephalus | place: Kenya | collected 2012-07-27 ... | reverse complement strand
TAAATCAGTGATATTACATCACCTTACTATCCTTTCATTTCCGATGGTTAGACCCACTTGGGATAATTGGTGGATTCTCCAGATGTGCATGGCACTCGCTGCCTTGTTCGCAATCGTCATGGCGGCAGGTATGGCGTACAAGATGATGGTCAAGAACGAGCCGCTGGATATCATGAAGTTGTTCAAGCCATTGGCGATTTCAATTATCCTATGCTGGTGGTATCCTCCGGCAGACACGGGTATGGCAAATAGCGGGAGCAACTGGTGCGTGTTGGATTTCCTATCCTATATCCCGAACTGTATCGGCTCCTACACCCATGACCTGTACCAGGCGGAAGCCACACAGATAGAGGATAAATTCCAGGAAGTGCAGCAACTCATCTATGCACGAGATACGATGTACACCAGCCTGCAAGCACAGGCGGATGTGGCACACAGCGGAACTTCCGACCCCAATCTGATTGAAGCCACTATGGAACAGACCGGGGTTGACGAAGTGACCAATATGGAAAAGGATGCAGCCAAGCTTTGGTTCACCTCACTTACTTCCGGGATAGTAGTAGGAATAGATAAAATCGTGATGCTCATAGCCTTAATTGTATTTCGCATAGGCTGGTGGGCGACGATTTACTGCCAGCAGATCCTGCTTGGAATGCTCACGATTTTCGGGCCAATCCAATGGGCGTTCTCGCTGCTGCCCAAGTGGGAAGGCGCATGGGCCAAATGGCTGACAAGGTATCTGACGGTGCATTTTTATGGTGCTATGCTCTACTTCGTAGGGTTTTATGTGCTGTTGCTTTTCGACATCGTGTTGTGTATTCAGGTGGAAAACCTGACGGCAATCACGGTAAGTGAGCAGACAATGGCTGCCTATCTGCAAAACTCCTTTTTCTCGGCAGGCTACCTTATGGCTGCAAGTATCGTGGCATTGAAATGCCTGAACCTTGTTCCGGACTTGGCCGCCTGGATGATACCGGAGGGCGATACCGCATTCTCAACCCGAAACTTCGGCGAAGGTGTGGCTCAACAGGCGAAAATGACAGCTACCGGTGCAATCGGCACCATGATGCGATAATCGTGAACTCATAATCAAGAATATACAATGATAATCAGAAATTTGGAAAACAAAATCAAGTTAGTGGGAATCATCTGCTCGCTCTTCCTTGTCGGCTGTATCATCATCAGCGTGAGCAGCATTTGGACGGCACGGACAATGGTGACAGATGCGCAGAAGAAAGTCTATGTGCTGGACGGCAACGTGCCGATATTGGTCAACCGTACCACGATGGACGAAACCCTTGATGTGGAAGCCAAGAGCCATGTGGAAATGTTCCACCACTTCTTTTTCACGCTTCCTCCCGATGACAAGTACATCAAATACACGATGGAAAAGGCGATGTACCTGGTGGACGAGACCGGACTTGCACAGTACAACACGCTCAAAGAGAAAGGCTTTTACTCCAACATTTTGGGAACGAGTGCCGTATTCTCCATTTACTGCGACAGTGTGCGGTTTGACAAGAGCAATATGGAGTTCACTTATTACGGACGGCAGCGTATCGAGCGCAGAAGCAACATCCTGATGCGTGAACTGGTGACGGCAGGGCAACTCAAACGAGTGCCGAGAACCGAGAACAATCCGCACGGACTGCTTATCGTGAATTGGCGTACCCTCCTCAATAAAGACATCGAACAGAAAACGAAAGCAACCTATTAAAATTTACAGATATGAACACCAAAGGATTCCGCAGGATGCTGTTCGGTGAAAAGATGCCGGACAAGAACGATCCACAATACAAAGAAAAATACGAGCGTGATTTGAATGCCGGTCGCAAATTCGCCCAGGCGACACGTCTTGACAAACTGGCCGCCAAGATACAGGGCTTTGCCAACAGGAACAAGATACTGTTCCTTGTCATGGTATTCGGTTTCGTAATCGGCACATTCACCTTCAACATTTATCGGCTTGCCAAGGCTTATCGGCATGGTCAGGAGATAAGAAGTGTTACTGAAATGCAGGACAGCCTGCTCAGAGAACGCCACAAGGAGCCGGTTGCTCCCATTGTTGAACCCAATCAAACCAGACAACGATGAAAAGGATATTCGAGAAAATCAATTTAAGACAGCCCCAATATATGCTTCCTGCCATATTGTACATTCCGCTGTTGGGCGCGTCCTATTTCATCTTTGACCTCTTCAATGCAGAAAAAGCGGAAATCGCCGACAAGACACTCCAGACCACGGAGTTCCTGAATCCCGACCTGCCCGATGCCACCATCAAGGGCGGCGACGGCATAGGAAGCAAATACGAGAACATGGCAAAGTCGTGGGGCAAGATTGCCGACTACACTGCTGTGGATAACATAGAACGAGACGAACCCGATGATGACAAGGAAAAATACGAATCACAGTACAGCCAGGACGAAGTCGCTCTGTTGGGTGAACTGGAACAGCAGAAATTACAGGCAGAGGAAGCTGCCGATGCCAAAACGAGAGAACAGGAAGCCCTCAAAGAACTGGAGCGTGCCCTCGCGGAAGCACGACTAAAGGCGCAGGCGGCAACTGTTGAACCGCTTGCAGAAGACAGTCTTGAACAACATACGGAAACCGGAGTGTCCGCAAGCGGAACAATCAGCGAAGACAGCCGGGCAGTGAACGCTCCTTCCGAGAGCGAAGAACCGGGTGAAATGGTCAAGAAAGTGAAAGTGACCTCCGACTATTTCAACACCATTGCCCAAAACGAGCATGAGCCTAATCTGATCAAGGCGATTATAGACGAGGATGTAAAGGCCGTGGACGGAAGCCGTGTCAGGCTTAGGCTTTTGGATGATGTGGAAATCAATGAGACGGTGGTCAAAAGCGGTTCTTATCTCTATGCCATCATGAGCGGTTTTTCCTCGCAGAGGGTCAAGGGAACCATTAACAGTGTATTGGTGAATGATGAAATCATCAAGGTCAGCCTTTCGCTCTATGATACCGATGGGCTGGAGGGGCTTTATGTGCCGTCCAGTTCATTCAGGGAAACAGCAAAGGATGTGGCAAGCGGAGCGTTCAACAACAACATGAGCATGAACACCGGGGGTAACGGGAACAGCCTTACCCAATGGGGAATGCAGGCGATTCAGAATGCCTACCAAAAGACAAGCAACGCCATCAGCAAGAGCATCAAGAAGAACAAGGTCAACCTGAAATACGGTACGTTTGTCTATATCATCAACAGCCAGGGAAAAAGAAATGCAAAGTAAATAACCATTCAAAGAATCATGGATATGAAGATTATCAGGACTATCTGCATCGGAGCAACGGCGGCATTGTCGAGCCTGCCTACATTTGCCCAGCAGACTTACGAGGAATTGGAGCAACTGACCGTCAACGAACAAGTTACCACGGTCATTACCGCTTCCGAACCTATACGCTTCGTGGATATTTCCACGGACAAAGTGGTCGGTGACCAACCGATAAACAACACGATCCGCCTGAAGCCAAAGGAGACGGGGCACGAGGATGGTGAGGTACTGGCCATCGTCACCATTGTCACGGAACGCTACCGAACCCAGTATGCGTTGCTCTATACCACAAGGATGCAGGAAGCCGTGACTGACAAGGAAATCGAGTTCCGGGAACGTAACGCCTATAACAATCCGGCCGTGAGTATGTCACAGGCTGATATGACACAGTTTGCGAGGCGTATATGGAACTCTCCTGCCAAATACCGCAACGCGAGAAACCGGGAACACCGCATGACGATGAGATTGAACAACATCTATGCGGTCGGTGATTATTTTTTCATTGACTTCTCCATCGAGAACAAGACCAATATCCGTTTCGACATCGATCAGATACGGGTAAAACTTGCTGACAAGAAACTGTCCAAGGCAACCAATGCCCAAATCATAGAGCTGTCTCCCGCATTGGTACTTGAACAGGCAAAGTCATTCCGTCATGGCTACCGTAACGTCATCGTGTTGAAGAAGATGACCTTTCCCAACGACAAGGTACTGACCATTGAAATGACCGAGAAACAGATAAGCGGCAGGAACATACACCTGAATATAGACTACGAAGATGTGCTTTCAGCCGATTCGTTTAACCGTGTATTATTGGAGGAGGAATGATGAAAAAGATATTATTGGTATTGGTCGCGGTCATAACATTTGCCCTGAACGGCAAAGCGCAAAGCAACAGCGACCGTCTTTCGTTGGGCGTAGGCTGCCTGTACCAAAACGGACTGGATCTTACCCTCTCATACGAACACGAGGGCAAGTACCACCACACGTGGGAGTTTTTTGCCAACGGTTACCTCAAATGGGACGAATGCAAATCCTGCGGTCATATCTGTCCGGAATCATTTTGGAGGAACTACCACAGTTACGGATTCGGTGTCGCCTACAAGCCTTGTGTTGTGCGTGGTCGCAACCATTACGGCAATGTCCGTATCGGTGCGTCGGCAGGAAGTGACACCCGTCGTTTCTTGGGAGGCATCCACCTCGGCTATGAACACAATTATGTGCTTCGAGGTGGCTGGATGCTGTTCTGCCAGATGAAAACCGATTTGATGATAAAGGGAGAAGACCTGTTCCGCACGGGCATTGTCTTAGGTGTAAAATTACCTCTAAACTAAAGGAAAGATGAAAAAGGAACTATACAAAATAATGGGTATCATGGCTATTGCCACTTCTTTGATGGCATGTGACGAACACAGGGATTTCCTGGACACTGCAATGAAGCCCTGCCATATCCTGTGCACGGACGGAAAAGTGCTGTCTGTATCCGATTTTGAGCAATCGAACAAACAGGCGATTGCCGTAGTGTTCCATGTCAATCACGATGAGGACACCGAAGGCAACGGATATGCCGTCTATTTGTGGAATTTGGAGTCCTTGGCTTTTGCCGACAGTATAGGCGTGAAGCAGAACACATCCGCCGACATAACCGCCTTGGACGGATTTGAAAACACCTTTGCCCTATTGAACACAAAAGACACGTCTTCCCCCTTGGCGAAGAAAGTTTTTGATTTGTGGAAATACGGTCAATCCGCCTATATCCCATCGGTGGCACAGATGCGCTTGCTTTATCATGCCAAGGAACAAATCAATCCAGTCATCAAGATCTGCGGTGGCGACACGCTACCCGTTGCAGCCGATGATTGCTGGTACTGGACAAGTACGGAGGTCAATGAACAAGAGACCGCCAAAGCATGGCTCTATTCCATGGGAAGCGGAGCAATTCACGACACACCCAAGACTCAGGCTCATCAATCAAGGGCAATCATCACATTGAGAGATTGAAAATCGGATTACAAAGGATTTAGCGAACAACAGCAATGGAAGAAAGTAAAGAATTACAGGGCTTTTACAGGATATTCCGCTCGGTCATCTATGTCTCCATCCTGATGGAGTTCTTCGAGTATGCCATTGACCCGGCCTTGCTCGATCATTGGGGTGGCATCCTCTGCGACATACACGGACGCATCAAACGGTGGGTGATATACAATGACGGGAATCTTGCGTACAGTAAACTTGCCACGTTCCTGCTTATCTGCATCACCTGCATAGGTACGAGGAACAAGAAAAAGCTGGAGTTCAATGGCCGGAAGCAAGTTCTTTATCCTATTATAATAGGTATAGGCCTGATTGTGCTTTCCGTATGGTTGTACGGTTATCCGATGGAGACAAGGCTCTATACCTTGCGCCTGAATATCTGGCTCTATATGATTGCATCCGTAATCGGTGTAGTACTGGTACACATTGCCCTTGACAACATCTCCAAGTTCCTCAAGGAGGGATTGCTGAAAGACCGGTTCAACTTTGAAAACGAGAGTTTTGAGCAGTGCCGGGAGTTGCAGGAAAACAAATACTCGGTCAACATCCCCATGCGCTACTATTACAAGGGGAAGTTCCGCAAGGGCTGGGTGAACATCAGCAATCCTTTCCGAGGCACGTGGGTGGTCGGCACACCGGGTTCCGGCAAGACTTTCTCCATTATCGAACCGTTTATCCGCCAACACTCCGCAAAAGGCTTTGCCTTAGTAGTTTACGATTATAAGTTCCCGACTTTGGCGACCAAATTATACTATCATTATAAGAATAACCAGAAGCTCGGAAAACTGCCCAAGGGGTGCAAGTTCAACATCATAAATTTCGTTGATGTGGAATACAGCCGCAGGGTGAACCCTATCCAGTTGAAATACATCAACAACCTCGCTGCCGCATCTGAAACCGCAGAAACCCTTCTTGAATCCTTGCAGAAAGGCAAGAAAGAGGGAGGCGGTGGCAGTGACCAGTTCTTCCAGACCTCTGCCGTCAACTTTCTGGCAGCCTGCATCTATTTCTTCTGTAACTGGGGTAAAGAACCTTACGACAAGGACGGCAATATGCTCACTGCAGAAAAGGTGCAGGACAAGCAGACCAAACGTAAGATACCTACCGGACGTGTATTCAATTCCGCAGGCGAGGAAGCGGAACCTGCCTACTGGCTCGGAAGATATTCCGATATGCCTCACATACTTTCGTTCCTCAATGAAAGCTATCAGACCATATTCGAGGTATTGGAGACAGACAACGAGGTCGCTCCCCTGCTCGGTCCGTTCCAGACCGCGTTGAAAAACAAGGCAATGGAGCAGTTGGAGGGTATGATAGGCACCTTGCGTGTCTATACCTCGCGCCTTGCCACCAAGGAAAGCTACTGGATATTCCACAAGGATGGGGATGATTTTGACCTGAAAGTGAGCGACCCGAAAAATCCAAGCTACCTGTTGATAGCCAATGACCCCGAAATGGAAAGCATCATCGGGGCACTCAACGCCCTTATCCTCAATCGTCTGGTTACACGGGTGAACACGGGGCAAGGCAAGAATATCCCGGTAAGCATCATTGTGGATGAGCTGCCGACTTTGTATTTTCACAAGATCGACCGCCTTATCGGTACGGCACGAAGCAACAAGGTATCGGTAGCATTGGGATTCCAGGAACTTCCGCAGCTCGAAGCGGATTATGGCAAGGTGGGTATGCAGAAGATTATCACCACTGTCGGCAATGTGGTCAGCGGTTCTGCCCGTTCCAAAGAGACCTTGGAATGGTTGTCATCCGACATTTTCGGCAAGGTTGTACAGCTCAAAAAGGGCGTTACCATTGACCGGGACAAAACCTCCATCAACCTTAATGAGAACATGGACAGCCTTGTTCCCGCATCCAAAATCTCCGATATGCCGACCGGCTGGATATGTGGTCAGACTGCCCGTGACTTTGTAAAGACAAAGACAGGCAAAGGAGACGCTATGAACATTCAGGAAAGCGAAGAGTTCAAGACCTCCAAGTTCTACTGCAAGACGGACTTTGATATGGCTGAAATCAAGAAAGAGGAAGCCGGCTATGTACCGCTTCCCAAGTTCTACACGTTCAAGTCAAGGGATGAACGGGAACGCATCCTTTACAAGAACTTCGTTCAGGTCGGCGAAGATGTGAAAGCCATGATCAAGGAGATACAGCAGTACAAGGTGAAGTAGGAAACGGACAACTCGAAAACCTGGTTTGAAGTGAGGATTGGCAGTCTGTCGACCTCACTTTTTGCTTATGTTACATCGAGCGGCAAATAAAGTTGAACTATTTTCTAATTTATTCGCTATATATTGGGATAAATAGTGTAGAACTTCATCATTTTTGATTACCTTTGTCCGGATAATCAAGGTAAACGTATTGACATGACTGACAATAAAGTTGACATCAACCGGCTGAAAGTAGTACTTGTAGAAAAAAAGCGGACCAGCAAGTGGCTTGCTGAGCAGTTGGGAAAGGACACAACCACGGTGTCCAAATGGTGTACCAATACCACCCAGCCCGGACTGGAGACCCTGCTCCGCATAGCCGAACTTCTTGAAGTGGATGTGAAAGACCTGCTCAATTCATCAATGAAAACAGAAAAATAAGCTTATGAACTCTAAGATAAAGGAACAACTACGGCAGCGCATCAAGTCATTGGACGTGCTGACCAATGAGGAGCGAAGCCAGCTGCTTGAACTCCTTGCCGAGAACAAGCCTTACGGCCTTGTGTGGGAAGACAAGCCGGAAGACGCGGAGGAGCGACTGCGCAAGGAGCTGCCTGTGCTGAAAGAGGCGCCTGAGCGTGCCATCATCTCCGACAATCCGGATGCGCCAAACCACATCCTCATAGAGGGCGACAACCTCGAAGCCCTCACCGCCCTTGCCTATACGCACGAGGGGAAGATTGATGTCATCTATATCGATCCGCCGTATAACACGGGTAACAAGGACTTTGTCTACAACGACCACTATGTCGACAAAGAGGACAGCTATCGCCACTCCAAGTGGCTGTCGTTCATGAGCCGAAGATTGAAGATTGCCAAGCAGTTGCTTTCTGACAAAGGAGTAATCTTTATCTCAATTGATGACAATGAGCAGGCACAGCTGAAACTATTGTGCGATGAGGTGTTGCACTCAGAAAATTTTTGTGGAAACATTATCTGGAGAAAAAAATCTGGAGGCGGTCAAACCGATGCTTTTTTTGTGACTGAGCATGAATACATATTGGTTTATCAAAAGACTAACCAATTCACATGGCAAGATGAATCTACCCCTATTTCGGAAGACGCATTTAAGTTTGTGGACATACGAGGAAAATATAAAACTACTCCATTGGAAAAATGGGGGAGTTCTGCCCATCGTGAAGATAGACCAAGTATGTATTTCGCTATACAAGATCCAAATGGCAACGAGTATTTCCCAATCGCTCCAGATGGTTTGCCTGGTAGATGGAGAGTTGGACTTGAAAGAATGAATCGATTAATAACTAATGGAGAAATAGATTGGAGGAACGGGAAGCCACAGGAAAAAACGTACTATACATCAATTTCAGATAAAAAGAAAGTTAATAAATCTCGGAGTATTTACTATAATATTGGAGAAACAGGTGAGGGGACAAAACTCCTTACAGATATTTTCTCACAAAAAGATATCTTTGGCAATCCCAAGCCTTTAAATCTCATAAAAGATTTAATAGCTCATAATAATGCTGAATATATCCTTGACTTCTTTGCTGGTTCTGGCACCACCCTCCATGCCACGATGCAACTCAATAAAGACGACGGCGGTCACCGCAAGTGCATCCTTGTGACCAACAACGAGAACGGCATCTGCGAGAATGTTACTTACGAAAGGAACAAGCGCGTGATCCAAGGATACACCACACCAAAAGGCGAGAAGGTGGCTGGGCTGACGGACAACAACCTGCGCTACTACCGCACCGACTTTGTAGGGCGAAGCCGAAGCGTGCAAAACATGCGCCGCCTGGTGAATCTCAGCACTGACATGCTCTGCATCAAGGAAGACCTCTACGAGGAGCAGCGGGAATTTGCCGGACAGCAGACCTACAAAAGCGTATTTCGCTATTTCGACAACGGGCAGAAGCGTATGTTGGTCATTTATCGTGAGGAAGCAGTGGAGCAGCTTGCACGGCTCATTGCCCAAACCGACTTCAACGACAAAATAAAGGTATATGTGTTCTCTCCGAGTGAAGACCCTTGGGAAGAGACGTTTGAGGAGGTTGCCGACAAGGTGGAGCTGTGTGCCCTGCCTGCCGCCATCTACAATGCCTACCGCCGTGTGCTGCCCAAGCAACGGGATGAGATAATCGGTGCAGGTGAAACCGAGCAGGAACCGCAAACTGACGGCATGTTGAACTTTACAGACTAAGGAGGCGAGGAATGACGGAAGATATAAAAAGACAACCAAAGAAATCCATCCGCTTCTTTAATGACCGGGAAGTACGGGCAGTATGGGATGAAGAGAATAACTGCTGGTGGTTCTCTGCAACCGATATAGTTAGAGCCATCAACAACGAACCGGACTATGCTAAAGCCGGAAACTACTGGCGGTGGCTTAAACGCAAGCTGAAGCAGGAGGGCATTCAACTCGTGAGTGCCACTCACGGGTTCAAATCTGAAGCTCCGGACGGGAAGTTGCGCGTAGCGGATGTGCTGAATAGTGACAAAGATTGATAACCGGGAAATGTTCATGAAAGGAATCGACTACTCCTATTATTATGAACAAAATGATTAGACACAAGAATGAAAACATTAGCATATCAACAAAAAGCCGTCAGAGAACTGATTGACAAGACCATCCGCCTGCTTAACCTGGGCGGACGGAGAAACAAGATCGTGTTTGAAGCCCCGACAGGAGCAGGTAAGACGGTGATGGCGTGTCAGGCATTGTCCGGAATCGTGGATGAATTGCAGGATCGTGGCGACAGCCTTTATCAGGAGGTGGCTTATATCTGGTTTGCCCCGCGCAAACTGCACCTGCAAAGCTACGAGAAACTGAAAGACGTGTTCTCCGAGACGCGCAAACTCCGTCCCTTGATGTTCGACGAGTTGGAGCAGAGCGAGGGCATACGTTCCGGCGAGATACTGTTCGTCAACTGGGAAAGCGTGAACAAAGAGAGCAACCTGATGGTGCGCGACAGCGAGAGTTCGGCATCGCTCTATGAAATTACCCGTAAGACACAGGAGGAGTTTGGCCTGCCCATTGTGACAATCATCGACGAGGAACACATGTTCTGGTCGAAGACTGCCGACAAGAGCGCAGCCGTGCTCGACCGCATAAACCCGACCGTGGAAATTCGCATATCAGCCACACCCAAGACGCTTGACGCAAAGGAGAAGGTCGTGGTGTACCGGAAGGATGTGATAGCGGCGGAGATGATCAAGAAGGAAGTGGTGCTGAACCCGGAAATTGAGCTTGACTTCAGTGACGAGCTGGAACTGAACGCCAACCTGATACACGCGGCCCTGAACAAGCGCAACCAGATTGCCGAGGCATACAAAGAACTGGGAGTGAACATAAACCCGCTGCTGCTTATCCAGCTGCCCAATGACGAAAAGGAGAAGATGACGGCAGAAGAGACAGCCATTGCCGACCAGGTGAAGCGATATCTGGACGTAATGTGTGGTATCAACGAGAACAACGGTCGATTGGCCGTATGGTTGGCAGACGAAAAGTCTAACCTGCCCGATCTGGAAGCCCCTGACAACATGGCCGAGGTGCTGCTGTTCAAGGAGGCCATCGCCTTGGGCTGGGACTGCCCGCGTGCCGCCGTGCTGCTCATCTTCCGCAAACTGCAGAGCGACACGTTCACGGTGCAGACCGTGGGGCGCATACTGCGTATGCCGGAACAAAAGCACTATCCGAACGAATTGCTCAACACCGGCTACGTGTACACCGACATCGCCAAGGAGAAGATACGTGTGGTGGCCGCTGATGCGTCTTACATTCTGAACAACACCATTACGGCGCACCGCCGGGAGGGGCTGGACAACGTAGCCCTGAAATCATATTATTCAGAACGTCCTAATGTGGAACGAAACTACCTCGGACCCGATTTCAGGCGTGTTCTCTATCAGACAGCCGATACATTTTTCAAACTGGAGTCAAATGTAAGGATGCTGTTCTCGCTGGAGGAACTTGCCGCATTGAGCGGTGATACGGAATCAAGTCCGCTGGCCGATACGGATGACCTGCAAGTGAACGAAAACCGCCAAAGGGTAAAGAACTCTATACGGCTTGACGTGAAGAACATCAATGTGGAAATCCCGAAAGACGTGCATTTCCAGAACGAAGTGCAGACCATCGAGGCCGGTATGGTAAAATACGCCCGCAAGGCATCGGAAATCAACCGCGTATTCGTGGCCTATGTCAGCACAAAGGGGCATCAGTTCGAGAGCAAGGGGCGTGCCGACAAGATTTCATCCTACCTGCTTGAAATGCTTGCTGACTACTTCGGCATCTTTGACACCGATGCGAAGAAAGTGGTGCTGTACCATGATAACCGACCGAAGTTCGACCGCCTGATAGACCAGGCTCTCGCTGAATACGAGAAGCAACGCAACCGGGCAAAGAAGGTCGCCGCCGCTTCAAGGACATTCAAAGCCTACCAATGGGAAGTGCCAGAGGAAAGAATCTACGACAGCGAAACCAACCATGTGGAACAGGCCGAGGCCCATGCGCTCATACCGTTCGTGCAGTTGAACGCTGCCTCGAACCCAGAGAAGGAATTTGTCGCCTACCTTGAGCAGAACGGCAGCCACATCGACTGGTGGTACAAGAACGGAGACAAGGGCAAGCAGCACTATGCCATAGAATATAGGGATGCGAACGGGGCCAAGTCGCTTTTCTATGTGGATTTCATCGTGCGCATGAAGAACGGGCATATCTACCTGTTTGACACCAAGAGTGCGGGCAGCGACATGGATGCTCCAGCCAAGCACAACGCCCTGTTGGACTATGTGAAGGCAAATTCGACAGAAGCGGCTCCGCTACACGGCGGTGTTATCATCAGGGATGGCAGCAACTGGCTTTATTCCAAACTGCCAATAGAGAACACAACAGACACGTTGAACTGGGATAGCTTCTATCCACAAAACGCATGACGGCAATGACAAAAGGAATAGACCCGAAATTTGTGCATTATGGCATCCGCAAAGATGACCTCGCCATGATAGAGGCCATCTGCGAAACCGAAGGTATCGACTTCGAGTGGATGAGCGAGGAAATACTGAAAGCCTACCACGCCAAAAAGGTAGATGTGATAGAAATGAGTGACAGCGATGCGGAAGATATAATCCGCAACGCTATACAGAAAATACGTCAATAAATGATTTGAAGCCATGCTCATACAGAAAATAAAGATAAGCAATTTCAAGACCTACCTGTCACTCGACCTTGACCTGACAGTGGATGACGACCGTCCTATCATTCTGATTGGCGGTTCAAATGGAGGTGGAAAGACAACTTTGTTTGAAGCCATAAGCGGTGCGCTATACGGGCTGAAAATAGAAAGCAAGGAACACTTCATGGAATTGCTCAATCAAGGAGCGATTAACAAAGTGAAGCCGGAAATCAGTTTGCAAATCACTTTTGTGGGCAAGGTTTTGGGGCAGCAGCAGAAGTATATTTTGAAGAGGATTTATCAACTGAATCCGCAGGGACGACCTCTTGAAAGCGTATCTCTGAACATGAACGGCAACATGTATGTGTATGGCACTATGACCGCACCCAAAGATAGAGTACGTGCGGAACAGGAAATCAGCAAAATCATCAAGGCCAATCTGCCGCAGGAGTTGAGCCAATATTTCCTGTTTGATGCCATGCAATCAAGTGAGTTGCTGAAAAAGAATGTGTTCCAGCAGACAATCCGTGACAATTTTGAAAATGTGCTTGGCTTCAAGAAATATCTGCAGCTGAAAAGGGCATCCGAGAAATTGCAGCAGGAATGGGCGCAGCAACGTCTGGAAGCCGAACAGGAGGCCAAAGAATACAACGAACTATGCAGCCAGAAAGACGACTTGGTGGCTGATATGAATACATGCCTTGCAGAGCAGGACCGGCTGTATAAATACCTGGCATCTGTCGAAGATGAGTATCAGCGAGCCAAAGAAGGTGCGCAGCAGGCATTGAACCTGAATAAGCGTATTCAGGAAGTAGACGGAAAAATCCGGGCAATAACAGACGAGGCAACCGATTATGCCGAGAATTTAAAGACATTTGTTGAGAATATTGAAATTAACGTATTTCTGCCAAAACTGGCATCAAACCTGTCCCAGGAAATCAACAATATACTCCGAATAAAAGAACAGCTGCTCAAACAAAGCACCGGAGCCTATCCTGTAGAAACTCTCCGTGATGTTACGGCAAAGATCATTGACTATCTGAAGGAACTGTCATTGTGCAGCCGGGCTGTTGATGAAGAAAATGTGGTTGCTCACATGGTCGCCTTGCAGAATGCGACCAATGCGAAAGACCCATATGACTATTTGGATGATTCCGAAGTCGAAGCTCTTAAGGAATTGCCTAAGAAAGGAGGCAGCAACCAATTTGTGTCGCTTGACCGTAAAAGGCAGGATTTGGAAATACAACTTGCTAATCTTGATAACCTGCGTACTGAGAAACGGACACTTGAACAAACGCAGGCAGGAGGCAACAGCATGTTGATAACAAATTACGAAGACGCAAAGCGTACGGTTGAGAAATTGAAGTCACAAGAAGACAGCCTGAAAAACGAGATCCAACGACTGGAAAAACGGATTCACCAATATGACGTTCAAATCCAGCAGGAGCCGGATGTGAAGTTTGACACTCTGGTAAAACTCCGTCCATTCTTTGAAAAGGTTGCCGACAGTCTGTTGAAGAAGAAAAAAGCCCAGATAGAAACAGAGATGCAGTCTCAGCTCAACAAACTGCTCGTATCATACAAGGGGCATGTAGGCCGGGTTGAACTCTCCGACAGTATGGAGAATTTCAATATCAAACTATACCACAGTGCCGGCAATGAAATATCTCTGAACCAGCTCAATGCCGCTTCTAAACAGATATTCATCCAAGTTCTGCTTAAAGTCCTGCGAAATCTGGGCGACTACAACCCTCCCGTGATGATTGACACCGTAATGGGAGTACTTGACAATGAGAGCCGTGACGCATTGATGGAGGAATATTTTCCTCAATTGGCCGAACAGACCATCCTGCTCTGCACTACTTCGGAAATACGCACGGACAGCGATTATGTGAAATTGGAACCATTCATATCAAAGACCTATACTCTGCACCGTAACGTGGAAGAACAAAACACGACTGTAGAAGAAGGCTATTTCGGAATACCACTTAATCAGTAAGAGACTATGAGCGCAATAAATTTTTCAAATACCCGACAAATGGAGGGATTGCTTGACGAAATCAGTCAGGTCAAGGAACTTATTGAGAATAAAATCAATCTCACCCGCGTTGCCGACAGAGAGAAACGTGTGTGCCTGACACTGAACAAGGTGATGCGTATATGCTTTATAGTCGGACTGAGTGTCGCAACCGATCGTAAGGAAGAGGACTTCAAGGATATACAGCTGTCAACTACTTCAACTCGCATAGTGCCCAGTTTCTTCACATTGCACGATTTGTCCACTCTGTATTCCGCCCTGTTGAAGCTGCGCTATGCAAGCCTCAATATAGACTGGACACAGAACGCCACAGTATCTCGCATCATTGCGGCAGAAATGCTGCGCGGTAGAGACTACCTGTTGGAAGAAAACAACTTGGACTCCTTCTTGTATGCCGCCAACGGCAAAGTTGCTATGGCTAAAGACATCCCCGTGCTTAATCTTATTATAGGCAACTATGGAGACGCTGAGATGGAAGCCACTCTTGACATCAACAGCCGTAATATCACCAACTCACAAATCATAATAGCCGGTGCTACGGGTTCCGGAAAAACCAACTTGCTGGCAGTTCTGATGCAGCAATTCCGGGCATTGTCTTCTGAATCGCAATATCCTGTCAACTTCCTGCTCTTTGATTACAAGGGTGAGTTCAGCGACATTCAGAACAACCATTGGCTTTCCTATTTCGATGTGGATCGCAGTTGCATTCTGGATCCCATAGAGCATCCCCTGCCATTCACTCCGTTCAAAAACTTTTCCGGTCGTCCCATCAATGAAATTAACCTCTATTCATCGGAAATGGCTTCTGCCCTTTGCTCGATAGACAGGGTGTCGGCAAGCGCAAATATGAACAACCGGTTGAGTGAGGCCATTGTTAACGCTTACAAGAAAACGGACGGCGCACCGATAACATTCAACATGATGCTGGAGGAATATCAGGCAAAAATGGCGGATCCGGCCAAGGACGACAGTATTTCATCCGTATTGAAGCAGCTTGTACGGGCAAATATATTTGAAGAGGAGGACAAAGCCGACCTTATCGGCGACTGTTACATCATCAAGATGGACGGTTATCCGAAAGATGGGCCGATAGCCAAAGCCATCGTGTACTTCATCATATCAAAGTTGAACAATATCTATGAGCAGTTGGAGAAGCAAGCCGCCAACGAGGATGTCGTACAGATTCGACACTTCTCTATCATTGATGAAGCGCACTATATGCTTGACTTTGACAACCGTCCTCTACGCAATTTGATTGCTGTCGGTCGCAACAAGGGATTGAGTATTATCCTTGCAACCCAGAACATGAGCAGTTTCAAGAGCAAGGGCTTCGATTTCTATGCAAATGCCCAATATCCGCTCATAATGAAGCAACAAACCATCGATGACAAGGTTATCAAAGACCTATATGGGGTAAGCGGACAAGAACTGCAAGAGGTGCGCACTGCCATTGCCGGGCTCCAAAAAGGAGAGCTGATTATCAAAGACCAAATGGCCTTTGCCCTGGGAATGGGCAAAAAGTACAAGAAAATCAATGTGACACACCTGATATAACTACTTGATTGACTATGATAAAATTACCTATTGAAATAGTACAACTTTTATGGAGTTGTGGAAATAACAAAGTCGAACATTTTAACGGATATGATAAAGAATTGAGTGAAGCCGCATTTGACATTGTTTCCACATCACCCTTTGTTATACAAACAGATAGCATAAGCATCCTTCTAACTAGAGATGAGAACGATACTAATATCGAGAATTATCAATATGTTGTATTAACAAATAAAACACCTAGTAAAAGTGAATTTCTTAAAGGGAAGATTTTGTCAGTCAGATGGATTAAACATCCAAAGTTCACAACTTTACATCCAAACGAAATAGCAACTTCATGGAGAGGAAAATTCCTTTATAAAAAGGAGGACATTCCAAATTCTATCTTTGGGCTTCGAGCTCCGCAGCTTGGAGCAATATATGCGTTTATGTCTAAGGCTCAAATTCATCATGGCAGAAATATAATAGTCATGCCAACTGGAACGGGAAAGACCGAAACTATGTTAAGTATTCTTATTGCTAATCAATGCAATAAAGTACTCGTAACAGTGCCTTCTGACGCATTAAGGGAACAATTATCGAATAAATTCACCTCTCTAGGCATTCTTCCCAAATATAGTATTGTTGCTGATAATTGTAACTATCCAAATGTCGGAGTTGTCAAAAAAGGTATGGATTATAACGGCTGGCATTCACTAATTGAAGAGTCAAATGTTATAATCACAACCATGCCGCTTATTACAAATTGCGAACCAGCTATTATAGATTTATTAAAAGAAAAAATTAGCCACTTATTCGTTGATGAAGCCCATCATTCGGAAGCCAAGACATGGAATAATTTTATAGATTCCTTTGAGGATGAGAAAGTAACTCTTTTTACAGCAACCCCTTTTAGAAACGATAACCGAAGGTTACGAGGAGAGTTTATTTATAATTTTTCTCTAAAAGATGCGCAATCTCAAGGATATTACAAGCCAATTAAATTTATACCAATAAGAGAGTATGATTTAATTCAAGCTGATCAACATATTGCAGAAGTGGCTGTAAGTCAGCTACGCTCAGATATTGAGAATGGATACGACCATATTCTCATGGCTCGATGTAGTACTAAACAAAGAGCGAAAGAAGTAATGGAAATATATAAGCAATACTCCGATTTGAATCCAGTAATAGTTTTCAGTTCAATGTCCAATCAAAAAGCAATTTTAAACGACATAAAAGCTAAAAAACACAAAATAATCGTTTGTGTTAATATGTTGGGAGAAGGATTTGATATGCCCGAATTAAAAATTGCAGCTATTCACGATGCTAAACAGAGTTTGCCAATTACTTTACAATTTATAGGTCGATTTACTCGTACTTCATATGATTCAAGACTGGGAAATGCAAGTTTTATTACAAACATTGCTTATCCTCCGATACTGGAAGAACTGGAAGAATTATATGCAAAAGATGCAGACTGGAATAGTCTGTTACCACTTCTAAACGACGGAACTACTGAACAGGAAAAAGATTTTAATCAGTTTATTCAATCATTTGGGAATTTAGAATTATCAAAGGTCCCATTTCAGAGTGTAAACATTCCATTAAGTGCCACCATATATAGAACGTCTAATACATGGAATCCGAGAGCTTGGGAAACGATATTATCTCCCGAAATTTATGATTATCGCTTCGGTAGTTGTACTTCTGAGGGAGACACATTAGTTGTAATCGGTGGAAGTATTGAAAATGTTGATTGGGGGAATGTTGAATGTGTGCAAAATTTACTATGGAATATCCTTGTTATCCATAGATATTGTACTCCCAATTATAATCATGCCTATGTCTATAGTACTTTGAGTGAGACTGAGGATATCGTAAAGGCTGTTTTTGGTGAAGAGGATACTAATAAAGTTACTGGACATTGTGTGTTCCGTGTTTTTCATGATGTAAAGCGTTTTGCTATTGTCAATTTTGGCGGTAGAAAAGCACGTATGGGGAATGTTTCGTTTAAGTCTTATTATGGAAAAGATGTTCAAGAAGGTATTTCTATGACCGAACAAAAGCAATTAACTGCAAATAATTTATTCGGAAACGGTTACAGAAATGGAGAACGAACTAGCGTAGGATGTTCAGTAAAAGGAAAGATTTGGAGTCATACAAGAGGTAATCTGCTTGAATATACGAAATGGGCAAGGATGATTGGCACGTTAGTCGAAGATGAGAATATTGATTCAAATTCTTTTATAAAAAACACTTTAAGAGTTCATGCCATTTCGGAATTGCCTCAAATAGTTCCTATTGCAATTGATTGGGATCCCGAATTATACAGAGATTATCCAGAACACGGAATTTTTTTAACGCATAATGCCATTGATTATCAATTATGGTACGCTACCATTGAATTAGCCAGTTACGAAATAAATGACACAATCACGTTTCATATCCTTATAGAAGATTATAAATTCACTTATGTGATTGAATATAGTGAAAAGGATAATCATAAGACATATCATGTTAAGCAAGTAAGTGGGGACAAACTTAAAATGAGATATGGAACTCGCCTTTATGACGATATTTGTAATTATTTTAATAATGATGATGCTGTTCCTGTGATTTACTTTGCTGATGGCTCGTGTCTTTATGCCAATAACTTAGTGAGAGTAAACTCTGATGTAGTCCTATTTCCACGGGAAAAATTAATAGGAGTTGATTGGGCTGATACTAAAATTTCAAACGAATCACAACATGTAGAACCATATGAAACAGATTCAATCCAGTATTTCTTCTCTAAATATATATGGAATGAATTTGATTTGATTTACGATGATGATGGTAGTGGAGAAATTGCAGACTTAATTGGATTCAAAAATGAAAATAATGCGATACACATACATCTATTTCATCTTAAGTATGCACATGGAGGAAAAGTCAGTAATATGATTTCTAATTTTTATGAAGTTTGTGGACAAGCTCAGAAATGTTTAAAATGGAATGACAGAGACAAAAGTCGCGAATTATTTAGTCGTCTTTTTGCGCGTAAAACAAAAAGATATCAAGGAAGAGAATGTTCAAGAATACTCAAAGGTTCAGAAGAAGAGTTCGAACAATTAAGTACACAGGTTAATTGGAAAAAAGATTTGATTATGCACATCAATATAGTACAACCAGGTCTAAGTTGTCAGAATCCAAGCACTGATATTCTGAATTTATTAGGTTGTGTAGCCGCTTATATAAAAGATGTATCTAACATCGACTTGAAAGTATTTTGCAACCTATAGATATAAGAATATTTACATAATAATTCTGACGAAATTATATACGATGTCATTCAAATACTCCCATGAACATGAATAGAAGAACATTATATAACCAGTTTTTGCAGCAGTTTCCCTTTGAAAAAGTAGGGGAAATGACCTTGGAAGAGTACACCAACCTTGATAAGGATAATTCTTTCTGCTATTGGCTTGAATCAAAAACATACGATTTAGGTTCAATATGGGGAGGTTCTGCATATAAGTTCGGTATTTTCAAGTTTGACAAGACTCCCAAGGACGATAACTCAAAGTACGCACACGATGAGAACTACTCGTGGAGCAGCCGCTTGGGAGGCACCGCCGAAGAAGTATTCCGGAATGTCAGGAATGCAATCGTAAAGATTGCAGGCCATGCACGCAATGCTGAATGGGGCGAGATTGAGAAGATAGATGTTCTTTGGCCTATAACGACTTGGAAGATTGCATTCTTATACTCCAATGAAAGGTTGTTGCCTATTTATGACAAAGACGACATGTTGGTTCCTCTCGCCTCTCATTTTGGACTGTCTGACGCAAAGAAACATTCTAGGGCTGATTTATATAAGTTCTTGATAGAGAAGAAAGGCGACAAGGATTTATACACATTCTACGATGAACTGCTTGCCATTCTGGATGCGGAAAAACTCAAAGAAAAACACAAAGTGTGGCTCTTTGCCCCGGGCGAAAATGCATGTATGTGGGATGAGTGCAAAAAATATCAAACCATGCGCCTTGGATGGGACTTGATTGGCAACCTGTCCGAGTTCGGGAGCAGGGAAGAACTGACAAAAGCATTGCAAGTGGCAACGGGCAAGGATGACACTTCATTCAAAAATGACAGTCTTGCGCTGTGGCAGTTCGCACACGATGTTCATGAGGGGGACATCGTGTACGCTAATAAAGGCATTAACAAGATTATCGGACGCGGAGTTGTGGAAGGAGACTATTACTACGATCAAACCCTATCGACCTACCGTCATATCAGAAAAGTGAAATGGACGCACTATGGCGACTGGGACTATCCTGCCCACAAACTTGTGCAGAATACATTGACGGACATCACCAAATACCCGGAATTTGTTGATAACTTGAATGATATAGTTGTTGAAGGGAAAGGAGCAACACAGACCAAACCGGCGACATCCCGGCAATACTGGTGGCTGGTAGCGTCTCCGGATGTGTGGAAGTTCTCTGACATTAACGTGGGCGAGACGGTCGAATATACATTGGTAAACGACAACGGCAATAAACGTAGAGTATATCAGAACTTTCTGGATGCTAAAGCTGGCGATGCCGTCATCGGTTATGCATCGACTCCGACTCTTCAGGTGGTCGCTTTGGGCGAGATAGCAAAAGACACTGACGATAAATATTTATACTTTAGAAAGACCGAACAACTTCTGAGTCCCATCGATTACTCAACCATTAAGTCAACTGAAGAATTGCAAGGCATGGAGTGCTTGACGGGAGGCGGACGCGGTTCGCTCTTCAAGGTCACGGAAGACGAGTATCAAGTGCTGATGGAAATAATCCGTCAGGAAAACCCTCTGCCGGCCGCTAACGCGCCCGAGGCATATTCCGATACGGATTTCTTGAACGAGGTCTATATGTCATCCGCAGATTTGCAGCGACTTAAAGCCCTGCTCAGGAACAAGAAGAACATCATCCTTCAAGGAGCACCGGGTGTAGGCAAGACTTTCACAGCAGAAAGATTGGCTTACACTCTCATGGGGGTTAAAGACAAACAAAGAATAGAGCTTATCCAGTTCCACCAGAACTATTCATACGAAGACTTCATTATCGGTTACAAGCCCACTGCGGATGGAGGATTTGAACTGAAGCACGGCATATTCTACAAGTTCTGCAAGAAAGCACTGAACACGACCGACAAGGACTTTTTCTTCATCATAGACGAAATCAACCGTGGAAACCTTAGCAAGATATTCGGAGAGCTGCTGATGCTTATCGAGGACAGTTACCGGGGAAAAGAAATCAGGCTGGCATACACTGATGAACCCTTTACCGTGCCAAAGAACCTGTACATCATCGGTATGATGAATACTGCCGACCGTTCTCTGGCCATGATAGACTATGCCCTCAGGCGACGGTTCAGTTTCTTTGAGATGAAACCCGGCTTTACGACTGAAGGGTTTAGAAGCTACATGGCTTCTTTGTCGAATGAGAAACTTTACAAAATCATCGACGGCATATTGGTTCTCAACGAGGCTATTAGTAAGGATGATTCATTGGGCAGCGGGTTCTGCATAGGCCACAGTTATTTCTGCAACCAAACCGAGTTCTCTATGGAGTGGCTGGAGAATGTGATTGAATACGACATTGATCCTATGCTTAGGGAGTATTGGTTTGATGATGCCCAGAAGTACGAATCCCATATCAAAACATTAAGAAGCCTGTTAAAATGAAGATAGACAAAGCCATACCGATAAAGAACATATACTATATGCTCACATATGCCTTCAAGGAACTGAGGCAAAACAATTACGAGCATATAGCCGGGGAAAGTTTCGACAACATTTATGATTTGTTCGCCGAGATCATATCCAAAGGTGTGGCCTATCTATTAAAGCAAGGATTGCATAAGGAGTATGCCATCATTGCGGACACCATGACCACCATGCGAGGCAAGCTGAATCTGCAAGGGACAATCAAAGAGAAAGCCGGTCAGCGAACACGTCTTGCCTGCGAATACGATGAACTTACAGCTGATAATCCCTACAATACAATTGTAAAGACGACCATAGACATACTGCTAAGTAAATCCGATGTAAAAATCGAACGAAAAAGAAATCTCAGGAAGTTGATGCTGTTCTTCGATGGCGTCGGCACCGTAACCCCGTCATTGATAAAATGGGATTCATTAAGATATGACAGAAACTCCAGAACTTATCAGATGCTGCATAGCCTGTGTTATTTCATATTGAGGAATCAGCTATTGTCGACCGAACAAGGCGATGCCAAATTGCCACAGTTCTCCGATGAACACATGAACCTGCTGTTCCAACGTTTTGTAATGGAATACTACAAGAGGCATCATCCGCAATACGATGCCTCGGCAAGGCAGATAAAATGGAATTTCCGTGACAATGGCGCAAGTTCACCAAGCTTGTTGCCTATCATGCAATCCGACATTACGCTGGCGCTCGGTGAGAGGACGCTCATCATTGACACCAAGTATTACAGCAAAAATCTTCAGGAGCATTTCGGCAAGTCCACCCTTCACTCCCCTAACTTCTATCAAATACATACCTACGTTATGAATGAAGACAAGGCTCATGCCGGGAATGTAGACGGCATGCTGTTATATGCACAGACAGCAACTGAAGTTCAGCCTTATGGAAATTTTACAACCAATGATGGAAACATTCTGATGGTCAGAACACTGGATCTGGCTCAGGATTTCGAGCACATCAAGGATGATTTGGATAATTTGGTCTTATACTAACTATGCAGAACTTGAGAAATACGACAAAAGCCCCGATTTTCGCCATCAGCAGGCTGCGCATGGGAACTGACGGCGAGGGAATCACCACGCTGGTAGCTTTCATGGGCTGTCCTCTGAAATGCAGGCACTGCCTGAATCCGCAATGCCATGAGCCGATCTATGAACTTGACGGGAAAACACCGCGAAAGGGCATCATGCTGGTCTCACCGCAAGAAATGTATGAGTTGGTAAAGATTGACAATCTCTATTTTCAAGCCCCGGGTGGCGGTATCTGCTTCGGTGGCGGAGAATCTACAATGTACGCGGATTTCATAGAGGAGTTCCGGAGGATATGTAGGCATAGCTGGAAGATTACGTTGGAGACCTGCCTGCGCTGTTCATACAACACAATCAAACAGTTGAGTAAGGTGGCAGATCATTGGATTGTAGACATTAAGGCCATGAATCCGCTCACCTACGAGCGATATACAGAGAAGAAATCCGGCGTCTTGCAACATCTGAAATCCCTTCAAATGAATGTGCCACCGGAAAAGGTAACGATAAAAGTACCGCTGATACCCGGATTTACCGATGATTGCGAAATAGAACGCGACATCAAGGAGATTAAGCAGAACTTCAATTTTACAGACATTGTAAAAACAAGATATAGAACCGATAATTCATAACACTACGGACATGAAAACAGGCAAAGAGAAATGCGAAAGGCTGAAAGCAATCCGAAAGCGGATAGCTGAGCAATACGATTTGAAATACTCCCCGACAGAATGCACTCACACGGGCGGCTGTGCGGGCACTTGCCCCAAATGCGATGCGGAACTTCGCGACTTGCAGGAACAGTTGGAAAGGAAGGGAATCAAGGACATTGACCTGAACGTAGTAATTCCGGTAAAGGACAACGGAGATGATATGATGGAGAATGAGGGCATACACATTCTCCAAGGTGATGTGGCCGCACCGGAATACTTGGAGGGCATGCCGGCATCTCCCTCCATACCTCGGCATAAAATGCGCGTTCTGTACAAAGAATGCCATATCGCCGGAACTTCATTCCATGACCTTGAAGAGAATTGGGATGAACTTTATGAGGGAGCCGAACTCGCCTTGGTAAGGGATAAAGACAACAGGCACGACAGGAATGCCGTTGCCGTGGCTCTGGCAGGCGATTATGACGGCAATCCGGAAGATTTTGATTTCAACTTTATCCTGGGCTACGTACCACGCACCGAGAACGAGCACATAGCCATGATGCTGGATTTGGGATGGGCAGAGGCGTTTGAATGCGAGCTTAGCCGTATCGAGGGCGACAATCCCCGAACCGGGAAGCTGTTCATGAAAATCTATATTGTGAGCAAAGACGAGGTTGAAGTTACCGGACATCTGCTGAGGGCAATGGAACTGGATGACGATGAATTTGCCGGCTTCAAATCTTCGCTTGTCAATCATGGATGCTCCTATTTCCGTTGGGGAGGCTTCCCGCCTTGGGAACGCGATCTGCCGAAAAGGAAGGACAAGGTGGCATTCATCCATAGGCGTGGAAACGAGGTTGAACTCTATCTGATGTATTGTATCGCTGTGGGCGATGATGACGCAGCCTATTTCGTGGAAGAAAAGGAACTCCTTCATGCCGTTGATGACTGCTGCTTCTATGTATTCACCTGCGTCAAAGGTCCCGTTGTCGTGGATAGTGTACAGCTTGATTTTCTGCACGCAGAGCCGGTGGAAAGCGATCAGCCGGAAGCATATCTTTCCGAATCGGCATCAGGCAGACTATATGAGCTGTTCGGGATAGAAAAACCTCAATATTGAATATGTCAGGCGCAATTATCGGTGACTTGGCGGCATGGACATGGAAGAATGACCATGAATGCTTTTATCCGCAGCTTGTTTCTCCGCAAGCAAGACTGTCGGAATATGGGCGTACCTTATTGATTACAGCCAATGCCCTCATGCGTGAGGAAGAAATGCCGATAGACGAATACCGAAAGCTGTTTCCATTTGACGTACGGGATAGGGAGTGCATTAACTCCGTTGTGAGGGCAATTGCCATAGCCTGGCTGTATGAGGATGAAGAGGAGCTGCGGCACGCCATAAAATCCTATTGTCTGTGGGATGACAAAGAGGAATTGTATGCCGCGTCCTTTATGGCTGAAATCATCTACGCATTACGGCATGGAGCGACAAAGAAAGAAGCAGGACAAGTGGAATTGTGCGGCACATTCTGCTCTTTTGTTCAAGATGACAACTGGCAGAAAGGTACAGGTACGCTCAGTATGGTTATCCGTGCATGGAATGCTTTCCACGATGCTTTTGACTACACAAGTGCCCTGCACAATGCCATGAAACTTCCCGGAGACAGGCACGTCAATGCCATCCTCACAGGAGCATTCGCAGAAGCCATGTATGGCTGTGAAATGACGCTTCTCAAAAAGAAATACAGGCCGGAGGGAAACTGGTACAACCATATTGAACTACCACACAAAGTAAGCGAAGAGTACGCTGGCATTCTTGATGAAATCAAACTTCATAAGGAGAAAGTCCGCGTGTTCTTTCCCAAGAACCGCGCATTGACAAACGTAGAACTTCACAAATGGACTAAGGTTGAAAATCCTTTTAAGGACAGACGGATCAGCGATGAATTACGGAGACGTATCCTCAAAGCGTATGATACAGGCTGGGAGGCACGATACGGGTTCTACCTCGATGACGGTTGGATCTATGTCTATCGAAGCGGCTTTCTCCTGCATCGGTTCCAATTGCAGCAAAGCAAGGACGGTCTATGGAATATCATACACCTGCAAAGGAGCGAAGCGTCACAAAGCAGCAGCATGGCAGATATTACAGATGCCTTGTATGTTTGTGATTATAGGTGGTATCAAGAGAGCGGTGAGCGGAAGCCATCTGAGTCAACTCCGTCAGACACGATTCCTGAACGGAGATGATGTAATCCAAGAAAATCTGCGGATTGATATACTCCCCTTTGTGTCGAGCCGTTATATGCAGATGCTCCCCGGTGCTGCGCCCTGTGTTGCCCGTAATTCCGACAATATCACCCGGCTGGACAGTCATTCCCTGTGATACGGAAGTTTGAGACAGGTGACAGTAACTGACGGTGAAGTCACCGTGTTTTAGAGTGACGTACTTTCCGGAGACTTTATCTTGCCCTACCTTCAGCACTCTCCCCTGCATCATGGCAAAGACTTTGGCACTCCGGGCATGGAGGTCAATGCCGTTATGAAACTTCCTCTTCCCCGTGAATGGGTCTTTCCGATAACCATAGGGCGAATTTATCTTGATATGTGAGAGTGGGTGGCATACGCTGAGATAGCGTGCTACCTGCTCTTTCTTTTTCGTGTCCGCACTTGACAATGAAACTTTGTCGGGTACGGACTTCTCATTTTCAGAGGTGATACATTCAGATGCCGCCTCTGTTCCGTTTGTCGTCCGAGTGGGATTTTCAACAGTGACTTTATAGCGATTGTCCGCACAGGAAACCGTGTTGAACTGCGCCTTCACATGGTTCCCGGATAATAATAAAAGAAGCACTATAACGATTCGTGTATTACTCATAGATGCAAATGTAGGAACAGTTCTCTGGTAGTGCCAAAAGATGTCTTGATTTGCCTTCAAAATATAACATTAAATAAGTTTAGAGTATGAATATGGTGCTATAATCATACTTAAAGCATAAATAAACACAAATAATCAGGCTATTTAGAGCCACTGAAATTGAAGTACGAATAATAGTATATACCTTTGCCAAAGTATAATCAAAATATCATATTAAAATATGAAACAAGTACGATTTGAATTTGAAGAGCTGCCTTTCGAAACCCTCTCGCAGTTTGGACTCACACGGGAAATGATTGAAGACTTGCCCATGCAGACCTTGGAGGAAATCAGCCACGGCAGACACTCCCCTGTTCTGCCTATCAAGGTAAACGATGATAACGGAAACACGGTCACCGACCGTAGCCGATTCGCTTTCGTGCGCAAGGAGAACGGAGAAGCCGATGTCGTGTTCTACCCGGTGCTGAAGAAATCCTCCTTGGAGAAGTACAGCGAGGAGCAACAGAAGCAGCTCCGTTCCGGCAAAGTCATTCTTGCCGACACGGTAACGGCTGACGGGCGAAAGACAAAAGCCTTCGTGCAGATTGACACCGAGACCAATCAGGTCATGTCCGTCCCCACGCAGGTCATCGCCCGGAACCTCCAGGTAATGGCGGAAGAACTGAAACTCAGCAATGCCGAAATCAAGTTAATGCAGCAGGGCGAACCGCTGACCTTCGTCATGGAAGACGAACCGGTAACTGTCGGAATCAGCCTGCACGAGAAGGACGGCATCCGCTTCTGCCAGGGAGACAGCAAGAAATGGAGCGAGCAGACCAAAAGAGAATGGGATAAATACACCTTCGGCTGTTACGGTTGCTGGATGATGGACGATGACGGCAATCTCGACTATATCCCCGAAGAACAGTACTCCGAAGAACTCTGGAACGAGCAGAAGAAGAGTGCCCAGCGCAACATGGGCGCAGGTATTCACAAATAACCGATCATGAATCATGGTACACAACACCTATTACCCGGAAGAAGTTCTCATCGAGAAGATGGAGCGCGGAGAATACGGCTGGCTGGATTACGTCAACCACTATTCTGCCGAATGGCAGGAAGATCTGGTGGAATACTGCAAGGCGCACTCGCTCACGATTGACGACACGGCAGCTGAGCAATTCGTCCACTACAAGAGTGAACAATTAGAAACCGCCATGGAGAGCGGTGAAGCATAAACGCGGACTATGGCAATACGAACCAACACAAACCCGATGAGACCGGACTTGCAACCCGAAATGCGTGCCCTTTTGATGCGCAACGGTATGCAAGCCCATGTCGTGCCTGTGGGTGACAGCTACCAACTGGTAGTACAGGGGCACGATTCCCCACTGTTACGATACCCCATCAGCAGGCAGCAGATGCAGGCCCTGACCGACTGGGGAACGAACTATGCCAACAAGAAAGCCTACGCGACCTTCACGGACATCGTAAAGGAGGATTTTGACTTGCCCCGCAACTTCGTCCACGCACGCAACGCCAACGGTCGTGTGGCAATGGGACTTCACGGCTACCGTGTCGGCATCGGTGAGTATGGCAGGATCTGCAGGTACGGCATGCCCTCCCCTTTCCTCGGATGGACTCCCAGACAGCAGGAAGGCTATCACTTGCGCAGGGTCGGCGGCCGGCTTTTCTATGCAGGTACGCCTATGGTGGCAGAACGCCCGGACGGACGGATGAAACCCGGAGAAATGCAATCCGGCGGTTACGGATTCTACTACAAAGGGCAGCCACAAGAGCAGGCGCAACCAGTCCGACAGGACATCTTGCAGGATTTACAGTCAGCCGTCACCCCGATGGTAAACAAGCCAAGAAGCGAAGAACCGGCAAAGCCTTACAAGGAACTGATTGCCTCACCCGTCTATTTCTCCAATGAGAAGTGGCAGGAATGTATTTCGTCACACGGCATAATCGTGGACACGGAAGCCGGGACTCTGACCGTCCAGTCGGAGAAAGTCAGTGCCGATATGGTCTATGACCTGACAGAAGAGGAATTATCCGCACTGACCTCCAATTCCTTTGAAGAGCATCCTGTTGAGAAACGCCTGGAGATTCTGAACAATGTCATTCAAAATGACTATTCCGATAAAGTCACACTGGAATCGCTGAACAGCAAGGAGCGCATCAGCATTGCCCTGCACCCCGAAGTGGAGCAGGATCTGGCCATGCGGAACCGTCAGGAACAAGACTTGCTCCTGCCGTTGGAATCCGATAACAGCCTTGCGCTGCATTCAGCAGAACAAACCGTACTGCAAGAAGACGAACATATCATCAGAGAGCCACAAGAAGGAGCATTGATTGACGGACGGGACTTGTCATACATCAACGAGAATAAAGGCTGGTACCGGGAAGGAGAACATGGACGTGAGGTGGAAGTGGAAGCCATCGCTGTACAACCGGCAGAATCAGAGGGCAAATACAAGATGACCGCCATCATCAACGGAGAACCCATCACCCATGAAATCAGCCAGAAACAGTACGACAAGTTTCTGGCAGTCGATGACTACCACCGCATGAAGCTCTTTTCCAAGATATTCAACGAAGTGGATATGAAGACCCGTCCCGAAATGAGCAGCGGATTGGGAACGAAGATATTTGCCGCACTTGCCGCAGGTGCGGTAGTGCTGTCGGATGTTGCCCACGGGCTTCACCATCCCTGTCCGGAATTTTACGGAGAGCGTTTCGGCTCCGCTCCTCGTCCTTATTTCAAGCCGGGAGTGGACTCACCGATGGATGTGGCCGCAAGGAACTTTGAAGCGCAGATGAACAAGGAGGTGGCAGAGATGCGCAGAGGATTTTAAGGAATAAAAGGTACACGGGAATGGCAAACGAAGAACTGACATACGATGACTTCCTGCAACGGCTGGACATTCAGGATATACTGATGGACGCAGGCTATCACCTGAACAAGCGTGACGGCTTGCGTTATCCGTCTTATATCCGCACGGACAGTAACGGCACACGCATCCGGGGTGACAAGTTCATCGTCACACCGAATGGCAAATGCTGTTTCCAGCCACCACAGCAAAAGCTCTATAATATCATATCCTTTATCAAGGCATTCCCGGAGAAGTTTACGGAACACCGGAACGGCGTCTCTCCCGACAGGTTGGTCAACCTTGTCTGCAACAGGCTGTTGAACCAACCCATCAATGACAGACCTTTGCGCATCATCCAACCCAGACGGGATAACACTCCGTTCAGGCTGGATGATTACGACATCCACCGTTTTGACGTGAAAGACAGGGAGACTCACAAGCGTTTTTATCCCTATTTCAAGAACCGTGGCATCGACATCTTCACACAATGGGCTTTTGCCGACCATTTCTTCCTGGCCACCAAACACCGTTCAGATGGTTTGGCGTATGCCAACCTTGCCTTTCCGCTGGTACTTCCCAAAGAACCGGACAAGATTGCAGGACTGGAGGAACGCGGCCGTCCCAAGATGGACGGTAGCGGAAGCTACAAGGGCAAAGCCGAGGGCAGCAACAGCAGCGAGGGCTTGTGGATAGCAAATTTCAGCGGTGAACCTTTGCAAAAGGCAGGCGGCGTTGCGTGGTTTGAAAGTGCCTACGATGCAATGGCTTTCTACCAGATGCACAGGAATGGTTTTCGGGACAACCCTGGCCTTTCCAGGAAAAGCGTGTTCGTCTCCACGGGCGGCACTCCCACGGATATGCAGATTCGCGGTATGCTTTCCGTCACTCCGGATATAAACCACTACTTGTGTTTCGACAACGACAGCGCCGGGCGTGAGTTCGTGAAGAAGTTCCAAGCCATAGCGGAATCCATGCAGATCAATTCCGACCGTATAAAAGTCTTTCCATTGATGCCCTGCTACAAGGACTGGAACGACGCCCTGCTTGGCAAGACAAGCGAGGAATATCTTGACAGCACCAAGGACGCGATTGCCCCATTGGAAGCACCCCTCGGTACCATAGGGTATGCTACAGACAAGGAAGAAGAACACCGACAACCCAATATACACAGATAAGAGCCATGCAACAACCGATATACAGAGAGATTTCGCTGCGACCGCAAACGGCACAGTTCTTCATTGACGAACTGCCTTTGCTGTTGCTTTGCCCCGTTGGACTGGTCTATGGAGGAATGGAAAACGCCCCTCTTACATCTATCGCTACCCTCTTTGCCGTTCTCCTTTCCCTCATTTTGATTTACCGGCTTATATACCTGAAACGCATACGCTATCACATCGGTAGCGAACAGCTGACCGCCGAACATGGCGTGTTCCAACGCAGTGTCGGTTACATCGAATTGTACCGTGTGGTGGACTTCCACGAACAGCAGACCTTGTTGCAGCAGATTTTCGGACTAAAGACTGTCACGGTGTTGTCTATGGACAGGACCACGCCCAAATTGGAATTGATTGGTCTGCCCAAACGAATCAATATCGTGGATATTATCAGAGAGCGTGTGGAGTTTAACAAACAACGAAAAGGAATCTATGAGATCACCAATCATTAAAATAGCGATGCTCCTATTCGGCATAATCTTGCCTGTCGCGGTGAAGGCGCAGATTGTCACGGCCAACCCGTTGGAATATGTGGCATTGGCAGAAGGCAACGAATTGATTCTCGGCAAAGTCAAAGACCAGATGAACGGGCAGATGAAAACCGCCCTTTTGCAGAACACCATTGCCGCAGAGTTCGAGCAGATGCGCCAGTGGGAGAAAAAATACAACAGCTACATTAAAACGGCAAGCGGTTTCGCATCCTCGCTGAAAGCCTGTACCCACCTGTACAATGATGGTGTGGGGATTTTTATCTCGCTATGCAAGTTGAAGAAAGCCATCAGCGACAATCCACAGGGCATTGTCGCCGCGATGAGCATGAACAACCTGTACATCGAGACCGCAACCGAACTGGTGACGGTATTCTCCCTGCTCCGTGATGCCGTGGCAAAGGGAGGCAAGGAGAATATGCTTACGGGAGCGGAAAGAAGCCAGACACTATGGGCATTGAACGACCAACTGTCCGCATTACAAAAGAAGCTCAACCTGCTTTGCCTGAGCATCAGGACTTACACGATGACAGACGTGTGGAACAACGTGACGGCAGGTATGCTGGACAGGAACAATGGTGAAGTGGCACGAATGGCGATGAACAGGTGGCGCAGGGCGGCATCGGTAAGATAAAAAGATGGAGGAAGGAGAAAATGAGACGGGCGATCCTTATCCTAATCACACTGCTGTGCATAGGCGTGAAAGTCCATGCGCAGATAGACCCCACACTTGCCGGAATGGTTCTCATCTATACCGAGAAGTCTAAGAAGACCTTGAAGAACCAAGAGAAAATCATGCTCCTGCAAACCACCGGCCACATCTGGACTAAAGAGGAGGTGGAAGCCGTCACCGACCTTCAACGGGAGTTCAATGATTATCTGGATTCATTCCGTTCGGTCATCAGTTACGCCGCACAGATATACGGCTTCTATCACGAGATAACCCATCTCACGGAAAACATGGGAGAGTTCACCAGGCAGCTCCGGAAAGGTCCTGCCAATGCCGTGGCAGCGGCACTCTCCACGAACCGGAACAAGATATACCGGGAACTGATATACAACTCCGTGGAGATTGTCAATGACATACGCACGGTCTGCCTGTCAGACAACAAGATGACGGAGAAACAGCGGATGGAAATCGTGTTCGGAATCCGTCCCAAGCTGCAACTGATGAACAAAAAGCTGCGACGTCTGACCATGGCGGTGAAATACACCTCGATGGGTGACGTGTGGACAGAAATTACGGAACGGGAACAACCCAAAGCCAACAAAGCAGAGATAGCCAGGTCTGCCATGAAACGGTGGAAACGAAGCGGAAAGGCCGGCGTTTTTTAACACACGAGAATGTAAAAACAAAAAGATATGGGATTCTGGAGTTCATTATTAAAGACAGGCGGCAAAGCCGCAGGAGCGACAGGCAAAGCCGTTGGCGGAGCCGTATTGCACCCATCACAGACCTTGCGAGGGGCAGGAAGCGCATTGAAGACGGCAACCGTAGGAGCCGCGGCCGGATATGTCGGATGGGAGAAACTGACCACAGACAAGAGCGTGGTGCGCATCGTGAGCGATGCCGTCATAGGCGAAAAAGCCACCAATACCATCAGCGGCACAGCGAGAGCGGCTACCGAAACGGTAAACAAACTTTCCGGCAAAGCCGAACAGACTTTTGACAGCGTGAGCCAGGCGTCAAGTTCGCTCTCCTCCGCGCTCGATGGAGCGTCCAATTTTTTAAGCGGTGTTTCCAACGGGAATGCCGGGAATATGTTAGGCAACTTCTTCAGCAACCTCGCGCATGGCAAAGTATCGGGGTTAAGCATAGTCGGATTGATTGCCGGGGCATTCCTCGTGTTCGGACGTACAGGCTGGCTCGGCAAGATAGCCGGTGTCTTCTTGGCCATGATGATGATTGGCAACAACACCCAACGCCTGCAAGAAGCGTCCGTTACCGACAATCAGCGTCTAGCCCGTCCACAACATGAACAGGAGGAACAGACCCATAGCGGAGGAATGAGAAGATAAGACAGCCATAACACAATAATATTCTACAAATGAAATACACGGAAGAAATGATTCTACAGTCCCCAAGCGGCTATTGTATGCCCTTCGAGGAAGAAAAGAATAAAGAAGTAACCTTATCAAGAGGTTACGGCGAACAGAAAGATGCCGTCACCGGAGAGACTTCCTTTAATCACGGCATAGACTTTCATGCCAGTCACCGTCCTTTGGCGGCAGTGGCCAGCGGTGTCGTGTCAAGTATCGGTACAGACAAAGAGCATAGTGTATATATTGTCATACGCTATGATAAGTACGAAGTAACCTATGCGCATCTTGCCAATGTGTTTGTCCGTTTCGGGCAAAAGGTAAAAGCCGGTCAGACAGTAGCCGTCAGTGGAAACGACCTTCACATGGAAGTGGCGTTTGACGGCGAGGAACTGAATCCGATAGAGTTCCTGACCATGCTTTACGGCAATATCCAGGCACTCGGCAAATCGGGATACGGTGCGGCACACGAGTTCACTCCGTTTGACGGTGAGATCAAAACCAGGTACGACCGTGACAAGGAGGAAATCGAGGAACTGATGCTCCGGTTCCTGCCCGTCTATATGGAAGACCTGTTCCGTGGCGAGTACGTCGTACCCGAATATACAGAACAGTCCCTGCGTAATGTGTTCACCGTGGGAGCGGCCAAAAACTACTTCTTTGAGTCGATGCCGAGCATGGCGAACCCTTTGGGCATAGGCAGTCGTGCCTTGCCTTTGGCGGGCAAGGTACAGAATCTCCTGATAGCGGATTTTCTGAATTATCTCGCTCTCAGGCACAATGTCTATCTCTCCACCATGAGCGAGGAAGTAAAAAAAAACTTCAGTCCGAGGCAGTAGCCGGCAGTGGCATTATCGACCCTTTGTCGGAACTGGAGATAGACGTACAGAGCTTCGATATTCCGAGAATGGTGTCCGTCTATCCCGACCGTGCCGGAGTCCGATGGTGGACGAAAGCATGGTTCAATAACCGGGAGGAAGGCGAACATTCCGTAGAAATCGACCGAATGGCCGCCATCCGTTTCATTCTGGACCGGATAGAAAAGGATGAATGGCTGGAAGAGTTCTTCCCCAAGCAGATGGAGATATATCACAATGCCATAGAACAAACCAAGGAACAACTGTTGAACCAATTGAATTATTAGCAGATGGGTAAAATCAAGCATGAAGCACGCTTTGCGGAAATAGAAAAGGTACTCGGTGACTATTTTGATTGTCACCTTGCCCCCGTCATGCGAGACACGCAGAACTATCTCAACCGCAAGCAGGTGGAGGAAATGGCGGAATATTCCACCAGTGCTGCCGGCATCCTCGGTTCTATGGCGGCTGCCGGTAATCCGATGATGGATCCGTACCAGACACTGAAAGTGACCGGAGAATGGAACTCCAAGACCACGGAGGACTATCTGGAAATGTGCAAGGAGAAGATTGCAAACAATAAGGAGATACAGGCAGACCTCACGATAATGGCAAACGAGTGGCGCACAGCCGTGGTGGATGAAATCGGCAGGGAAAGATATGATGAACTGTCCGGGCAATTAGGGAGCGACCTCGCTTACGCATATACAGAATACCGTATCGGAGAGTTGATGATGGGCAAGATGGTCAAAGACAATATGCCCAAGTCTTCCGCTGAATACATCATGCGCAAGGCGGCACAGAACACGCTTTTCGGGCTGTCATACACATTGAACCAGTCACCGCTTGCCGCAGAAATCGAACGACGTGGGGAAGCAGCCTACAAACCGTCCAAACTGGAAAAAGGGACAGGCAAAGTCATCGGTGCAAGCATTGATGCCATATCACTCGGAGGTGCGGGAAGCTGGGCAAGCTTCGCCAAATTTGTCGGGATTGACCTGGCATTTTCAGCACTGACTTCTTCCAAGGAAAAAACGGGGAACACGGCATCCGTTGAAGATTGCATCAGCAAGGGCGTATTCGGAAGTGACAGGAATGTCTTTGACAGATTCCGTAAAGAAGCCAATGAAATTCAAGCCAATGACAATCCATACATCATCGCCACCAATGAACGGCTGACCAAGAAGATTCCTGTCCAGAGTTTTGATTTCAGGGACTGGATGAGCCATAATGCCCAAACGAAAATGCCGTTTGACTTTATTGCCGGCCAAAAGATAAAAGATGAGCGATACAAGGATATTCCGATGGTCATCGCTCCGGAATACATGGAAACTTATTTGCAGGATATGGAGAAGAAAGAAGAGGTTAAAGGTCAATCCACACTTGCAAGCAATCCGGGACAATCGGGAAACACCCATACCGCACAATCCGTCCAACAAGCCAATGAAACGGAAACGTCGAAAGAATCAAGGAAAGATACAGCCATTGAATCAGGACAGAGCCAGCAGGCAGGACAGCAAACCGCCAATACCAACGAAAACGGCTGGGGCGATTTTTTATCAACCTTGGGATTGAGTGGCATGGGAGACATAAGCAAAAATTTGGGTTATGTGCTTGCCATGTTGCCTGATATTCTGGTGGGTATGTTTACGGGGAGGACAAAATCATTGGATTTGGGAGACAATGTACTGCCTATCGCCAGCATCGTTGCCGGCATATTCATTAAGAATCCTATTCTCAAAATGATGATGATCGGACTGGGCGGTGCCAATTTGTTGAACAAGGCAGGACACGAGGCATTAGGATGGGAACGGAATGAAGATAACGGTTTGAAGGAGGGAAACCGTTCCGTCCGATATCGGGTCTATGCGGACGAACCGCTGAATCCACGGATTTCCGGTCCGATACTGCAAGGGAACAACCTTATCGCAACCATAGACCATGTTCCCTGCACCATCCAGTTGCCCGAAAAAGTGGTGTCAGCTTACACTGCCGGGGCATTGCCGCTTAATACCCTCGCCAATGCCATTCTTGCCAAAAGCGACCATACCCAGCAACTGATGTCGCGGAATTATGAAGAGAACGACAGGGAAACGATTGTTCGTACCAGGGGAATACAATAAAACAGCACAGATATGAAAGAGAAATCACAATTTGAGAAAAATGCCGCCGACAAACAAGTGGAACTTCTCTCCGAAGCATTAAACGGAGCGGTCAGCGCGGGCGGCCATTGGCTCAATGCCACAGGCAAGTGCTATCCCAAGTTTTATCCGGCAGGCGTGGCGGTCAGTCCGTTCAATGCCCTGTTCATGGCCCTGCACTCGGATAAGAACGGATGCAAGAGCAACCTCTTCACATTATATAGCGAAGCAAAGGCAAGAGGCGAATCCGTCAAGGAACACGAGAAAGGAGTACCGTTCCTGTTCTATAATTGGAACAAGTACGTGAACAGGAACAATCCCAACGAGGTCATATCAAGGGATGACTACCAAAAACTTTCTCCCGAAGAGAAGAACCGATACAAAGGCGTACACAACAGGGAGATACGCACATTGTTCAATATCGACCAGACTTTGCTGCCCCACGTTGACAGGAAAGCATACGATGACGCATTGGCGAAATACGGCAACAGTGTCGAGCAAGGATTCGGAGAAAAGGAATTGCGCGAGCTCAGGCCGAAATTCAATGCCTTCGTACAGTCTATTTCGAGAGATCTGGCACCGGTTCGCACGGATGGCAGCGGCGTGGCGCATTATGACAGTCAGAAAGATGCGATATATATTCCACGGCAAAAGGATTTCGCACATTACACCGATTACGCGCAGGAGACCCTTCGGCAAATCGTATCGGCCACCGGACACCAACAACGCCTTGCCCGTGAGGGAATGGTGATGAAGAACGGTGTTCCTCCTACCGAAGATGCCGTCAAACAGGAACGGCTTATTGCCGAAATCGCTTCCGGTATCAAGATGCTGGAAATGGGACTTCCGGCACGGTTGTCGGACGAGAGTGTCAAACTGGTGGACTATTGGAACCGTGAACTGAAAGAGAACCCTTGCCTGATAGACGCCATCGAGAGCGATGTGAACAATGCGCTGGAAGTGATACGCAAGGCGGAACGGGGTGAGAGAATCGAGTATGCCACCTATCGCAACCACCGCCAGACAGAACAGATGCGGGAGCGAATGCCCAAGCATTTCTTCGTGGCTGACGAAATCAAGAAGCATCCCGACAAGGAAAACAGAACCATTGTCCTGGTCATCGACAAACAAGGCAAGAGTGCCGATGTGATACTACCTGCCGGTGCATCCTTGGAGGTGAACAACGAGATCAAGGGAATGAGCAAACAGCGCATACAAAGCGCATTGGAGAAAAGCGGCATTGAAAAAGTGCGTTTCTATAATCCGGACGGTGCGTTGGGCTACCGTCCCGATGACCGTTATTTCGCTGAAAAGCAGATAGAGGTGGCGCGTCTGAAAAACTGGGCATTGGAAACGCTCTCCACAATTGATGCGCACCCTGCTGTGAAGCAAGCTGACAAGCCCTGGTTTGAGAAGATACAGATGGTACAGGATGACAAGAACCGCTGGGCTTTGTTCATCAAGCCGGAAGGAAAAGCCGGTTACAGCGTCTATCCTGAAAAGGATGACCTGAACCGTTTCTTCACCACGCTGAAACAATCATTGGATAATATAGACAAGGTGCGTGGAGAACTGGCCAGAAAATACTATGCCCTTGCCGAGAGCAAGCCGGATCTAAAAGTGGACCTGTTCCACACGGCAGATGAAAGCATTGACTTGGACCGCATACAACGAGTGGCCGTGTTCAAGACAAAGAACGGGGCGATACTCTGCGCTCCCACCATTGACAACCGGAAGCCACAGCCCCGAAGCGTCACACCACAGCAATGGCAACGGATGTGGATCGCCGAGGACAGGAACAGTTTCAAGCAGCATCTGGCGGCAACGCTTTTCGCTGACGTGTTGAACAAGAGCCAGGCACAGGAACTGACCTCTTCCGAAAAACAGGAGTCGGAAGTGGAAACGAAGAACAGCCGTGACGAGGAAAACAAGCACGACCAGACTAAAGAGGAAGAGGTTTCAAAAGGAATGCACCGATAAACAGACAAAGCAATGAGCAAGAATAAAGAATATGCGGAGAAATACGCTGAGTTTGCGATGGAACAGATGCGCAAATACGGCATCCCGGCTTCCGTGACCTTGGCACAGGGCATACTGGAGAGCAGCAACGGGCAAAGCCGTCTTGCCCTGGACGATAACAACCATTTCGGTATCAAAGCCACTTCGGGATGGATTGCGCAAGGAGGGAAATACGGCATTTACACCGATGACAAGCCCAACGAGAAGTTTTGCAGCTACGACAGCGTCGGCGATTCTTACGAACATCACTCCAAATTCCTTGTAGAAAACAAACGGTACGCGGAATGCCTTAACCTGTCTCCCGATGATTACAAGGGTTGGACGGAAGGACTCGCCAAGGCCGGGTATGCAAGTGGCGGCAATTATGCCCAAAGTCTGCAAAAAAATCATTGAAGCAAACGGGCTGCAGGAGTATGACCAAATGGTCATGGCAGAAATGATGGCAAAAGGATTGGAAACTGGAACCGGGCAAGCGGTTACGACAAACGCCTATTCATTCCCGGTCGAGCGCGAAGAGTTCCTGTTTATCACTTCACCGTTCGGAATGCGTACCGACCCCACGGATGCTGACAAACAGCAAATGCACAAGGGTATGGACATCCGCTGTAAGGGCGATGCGGTGTTGGCTACCGAGAATAACGGCAAAGTGGTGGCAGTAAACCAAAATGCCAAAACCGCTGGAGGCAAGTCCGTAACCATTGAATACGAGAGGGCTGACGGAAGCAAGATACAGAACACTTATATGCACCTGTCTTCTGTTGATGTCAAGGTGGGTGACAAGGTGCAAGCCGGGCAGAGACTCGGTATGTCAGGCAACACCGGCACACGGACTACGGGCGAACACCTGCATTTCGGAGTGGCACAGATTACCGCCGACGGACAAAAACGAGACATTGATCCCGCAATCTATCTGGCAGACATCGCCCAAAAGGGAAACATCAAGCTGCAAGCCTTGCATAATGGCAACGACCTGTTGGCCAAATACAAAACGGAGATTAGTGCCACTTCCCAAGAAACAAAATCACAAAGTCCTGAAGAGTGGATGAAGAAACTGCTATCCTCAGAAGACAGCGGTGTCGGACTTTCAGGAACGAATGATCCGATTATGGATATGGTGGTCAAAGCCTTTTCCTCGCTGCTGATGCTGGCGGTGGTAATAGACAACAAGAACGGGGAGGAACAGAAAGAAGCCATTTCTGAAATGGCAGGTAGCCGGAAGGTGGAACTGACATCATTGTTGCCACATATGAAAACTTGTGACATTATAATCAACGAAAGCAACAAAGCCGTATTGCTGGCAGATAACGGAACCGCGCGGGTTTCAAGGGAGTTAAGCGCAAGCGAATTGAGCCGGCTGTCCGCCACCTTGAATAATCCTGAACTCTCGGAGGAAAGCAAGCGGATGCGTGTGGCAGGAATGGTCAATGCCATTGTGTTGTCACAACAGGCATCCCAGAACTTCGAGCGGGGAATGTCGGAACACCAGGGCCAGAACGAGCAAATCAGAAGATAATGAAACGCGTGATGATGGAAATAGGGTTGTCGTTTATCGGACTGTCCCTTGCAGGACTGCATATCCTTTTATGCTACCGGTTGTTCGGCTTGGTGGCGACACTCGTGATTGTGGGTGTGCAGGTTGTCATTGCATTAGGGATAGTCTGGATTAAAATCCGTGCGCCCGATTAAAGACGGAACGTATATGCAGGTAGTTCACATTTAATAGGATATTCTGGTCAAATGGTCTTGATTAAATAAAACTACAAGCAATATGATTAAGTGTAATGTAACAGTGTGCGGAACCATCAGCAAAGCGGCTGTAGTGCGCACCAACAATGAGAACAAGGCTTTCACGGCATTTGCCGTGAACTGCGTGATCCCGGCAAGAAACGGTATTGACAAAACGGTGGAAATCTCTGTCGCCAAGGATGGGGAGGAATACAACCGGGCTGACTATACCGTAGGAAAGAGAGTGGAAATTTCCGGTGTGTTGACTTTCAAGACGCGTGGAGACAATCTCTATTTCAATATGTCGGCTTCATCGGTCAACCTTACCGTGGCCTCAAACGAGGATTCCATCAAGGGCGAAATGCACTTCCGTGGAAAGACAGGCAAGAACATCGAGGAGAAAACAGACAAGAAAGGCAGGAATTTCTTGCAGTTCTCCGCATTTTCAGCGGAAAAGGTCAACGACGGCTTCGAGTATCTGTGGGTGCGCTTCTTAGGCTTTGACCGTGAACGTAAGGAGTGGCTGCAGCCGCAGACCAGCATCGAGGCCAAAGGTGAACTGGAGCTGTCCGTCTATAACGACAGGCTGAACATTGCCTGCAAAGTATCGGAAATGTCGGAATATGTGAAACAGCCGTACAACCCTAACAACTGACAATCATGACCGGTTACAGGAAAAACAGCAATGACAGCCCGTCAGCGGAGGACAAGGCTCTTGACCTCTTTGCGGAAATGATGATCGAGCGCATCGAGACCATCAGCAAAGACTGGACAAAGCCATGGATTACCGAGGGCAGCTTAGGGTGGCCGAAAAATCTGTCAGGGCGTGAGTACAATGGGATGAACGCGCTCATGTTGCTTCTCCGTTGTGAGAAAGAGGGCTACAAGATACCGCGTTTCTGCACCTTTGACTGCGTGCAACGGATGAACAAACCGTCCGAGAAGCAGTCAAATGAGGGCGTGGAGCTGCCAAGAGTCTCAGTTAACAAGGGCGAAAAATCCTTCCCCGTGATGCTCACTACCTTTACCTGCATCCACAAGGAAACCAAGGAGAAGTTCAAATATGACGATTTTAAGAAACTCTCCGACGAAGAGAAGAAGATGTACAATGTATATCCGAAGATGCAGGTTTTCCGGGTATTCAATGTAGCCCAGACCAATCTTCAGGAAGCCCGTCCGGAACTTTGGAACAAGCTGGCGAATGGGGATGCCATAAAATTGGATGAAAGCGAGAAGATGTCTTTTGAACCGATGGATGTGATGATCCGTGATAACCGCTGGATTTGCCCGATCAAGCCGATGCACCAGGACAAGGCATACTTTTCCATTTCCAAGAACGAGATTGTGGTTCCCGAAAAATCCCAGTTCAAGGATGGCGAATCCTATTATGGTACTCTTTGGCATGAGATGACCCACAGCACGGGCATCGAGGGGCAACTCGACCGTATCAATCCGTCCGGTTTCGGTTCGGACGAATACGCCCGTGAGGAACTGGTGGCAGAATTAGGCAGCGCATTGGTTGCACAGCGTTACGGCATGAGCAAGGCATTGAAAGAAGAGAGCTGTGCATATCTGAAATCCTGGCTTGACCACTTGAAGGAATCGCCCCAGTTTATCAAGACCACACTTCTGGATGTAAAAAGGGCAACCTCGCTCGTTACGCAGAATGTGGATAAGATAGTGCATGAATTGGAACAGAAAAGCAAGGTACAGCAGGATAACGGGCAGCGGAATGAGGTCAAACAGTCCTTACCAGAAGGAAAGGTGTTCTATTCTTCCGTAGCCTATCTGCAATCCACCGATGACACCTCACGGCTGGATGCGCTTCGGGAGAAAGCCGATTATGAGGGATTGCTCCGGCTTGCCAAGGAGTATTATGACGGCAACGGGATCAACGAGCAATATACCTTTGCCTCCCCTCTCCAGAACAAGGGTGATGACCTGCTGGCGGAAGACAAGGATTTTGCCGTGGTCTATAACAACAGCGTGGGAGGAACTTACGAGGTGATGCAGAAATATTCGGAGCATGAAATCCGTGACCATATTACACGGTATGGTGTCCGGCTGGCAAGCAGTGACATAAAAGAGGTTGCCAAAGACATGGCGGCCGAGCAGTTCTCTGCGATGACAAGGCAGCGTACTCCTGTCCTTGAAATGCCGAGCGGAGATATTCTCCACATCGGGTATAACAGGGATGCCGACACCCTTGATGTCGGCACGGCTACCAATGCCGGACTTGCCGTCAGCCACAGTTTCCCATACGACCACGACAATTCGCTCGATTCCAATCTCCAATCCGTATATTCGGAATTAAATCAGATGGAACAGTATCAAAAGGAAGATATGGCATATAGCGGTGGTATGCACCGATGACTATAAAAGTCTATTACCTGTTCAGCCGTAGAGAGTCGTCCTCTCTGCGGCTGAATTGCTTTAGTCCCACCGATAAGTCCTACTTACACAAAAGAGAGAGATTTTTCACCTTAATTAGTCGCAAAATATCGGCACTATTCTGAATCAGTGCCGAAAATTTGTTACCTTTGCAGTCGAAGAAAGGAATAATAATCACATGAGCAACAAGACGACGACATTCATACTTGACTATGCTGAAGTCCATCGTAACTTTAGTTTAGGAGATTTGTTTGCTTATCTACAAGAGAAGACAGGCATCAAAAAATCATCTTTGTCTTGGTATCTGTTCAAGCTCGTGAATGAAAATGTACTGGTCAGAACCGGGCGGGGAACGTATGCCAAAGTGATGAAGCAGGTCTTTTCACCCCAACCGATAGAGGAAGTGAAGGAGGTTTACGGTTTGTTGCAATCGGATTTTCCGTTTGCGAAATTCTGTGTCTATCAAGGGGAGATCATAGCACCATTGCAACATCACCTTTCATCCAACCGCATCATCTACGTGGAAACGGACAGGGACTCGGCAGAAACCGTTTTCAATTTTCTGAAAGACAGAAACCACGATGTTTACCTACGACCGGACAAAAATATGATATACCGGTATGTGGATATGGACAGCCGTGTCATTTTCGTAAAAAACCTTGTTTCGGAAGCTCCCTTGCAAGAAGTATCCGGCGTGCCTATGCCCACGTTGGAAAAACTGTTAGTGGATATATTGAGAGATACGGACTTTTTCTACCTGCAAGGCAGTGAGGGTGACCGTATCATAGAAAACGCCTTTAACCTGTACACAATCAACAGGAACAGGCTTTTCAGGTATGCCGACAGGCGTAAAGTGAAGAAAGAATTATCGTCAATTTTAGAAAGCTTGAACATACAATGATAAATAAAGAGTGTTTTACGACAGAATGGATCGAACAGGTTGCATCCGAACTGCACTACAATGACAAGAACCTCATAGAGAAAGTAATCCGTGCCTTGTCCCTGCTTGAAATGTTGGTTAAAGCCGGGTGTCCTCTCGTCTTTAAGGGTGGCACGGCACTTATGCTCATCCTTGGGAAATCCGCCCATCGTCTGTCAATCGACATTGATGTCATCTGTCCTCCCGGAACCAATATAGAGGACTATCTGAAATCTTTTGCCGATTTTGGCTTTATCAATCTGGAACTCGTGGAGCGTAAGCATAGGGACGATGCGGACATACCTAAAAGCCATTCCAAGTTTTTCTATCATATAGCTTACCGGAACGACACGGATGCCCAATCCTATATCCTGCTTGATGTACTGTACGAGGACATTCATTATTTCCAAACCCAGCAAATAGCCATTGATTGCCCGTTCATACGGCTGGAGGGAAAACCATTAATGGTGACTGTCCCGTCCGCAGAAGATATTTTAGGGGATAAACTGACAGCCTTCGCTCCCAACACTACCGGAATACCTTATTACAAGAACGGCAGATCCTGTTCTATGGAGATAGCCAAGCAACTTTATGACGTGGGGCGGTTGTTTGAAAATGTTTCAGTATTGCAGATTACCGCAGAGGCTTTCCGAAAGATTGCGGTAGTCGAACTCTCGTACCGGTCTTTGGGAGCGGATATCGGACAGGTCTTCAACGACATCCGTCAGACGGCACTCTGTATCTCCACACGGGGGAAATCCGGAGAAGGTGATTTCAACTTGATACAAGACGGAATCATCCGTGTAAAGTCATTTATATACAAACAACGGTATCTTATAGACAATGCTATTATTGATGCGGCGCGGGCGGCTTATTTAGCCACGCTGATTGAAAAGGGAGTCACAGAAGTGGAACGCTATTCAAACAATCCGGTTGACATCAAGGATTTGGTTATTCGACCTTCGCTGACCAACAAACTGAACAAGTTGAAAATCAATCTACCGGAAGCCTTCTATTATTGGGCAAAAACGAGTGAACTGATGGAAGTATGATTTTTTGTGAACAGCACGAAGGCTATTCCGCACATAATTCACGGTCAATTTGTCCATAGGAACAATGAAGCGGCGTCACACATATTTCCCTGCCAAAATAAAGACTTTGCGTGCAGTTTTTTTGTGGGGAGACCTCTCCAATCTCCCCACCGGTTGATTTAATCCGTTATCTCAAAATAATATTCCTGTTCCTCGTCCGGCCATTCAGTAGTCATTGCATCCGCTTCCCTCCACAGTTTGTCATAGAGAATGGCTCTTGGGTTGTCCCTCTCGTGCCACTGCCATATCTTGTGATTGAGGACAAGGCAAAGTTCCGTCCAATACTTGTAGTTGTCTTTCCATTCGGACTTGGCTCGCCTATATGTGTCGGTTATGGCATTGTTCCCAAACTTGTCGGCAATGGAGAAATCCTGCCAAAAGGTGGTCATCGGCTCGTAACCGCTGAACTCTGTTATGTTCCATCTTGGGATGGTGATTTGAAGTGCTTGCATACTCATTATTGTTTATGGTTTTCGTAATACTCTTCGGGTAAATTATAGAGGTCATTATCCGCCAAATGGTCTATGGCTTCCGCTGCCAGACGGCACGCCCATTCGTTACGCTGGTCATATCTTCCCTTGTGCCAGTTCTCCGCCAACTGCTCCATAAAGTAGAACATCAGTTTGGCTTTCTCGTTTACCAAATAGCGGTGGTCATCCGCCAATGCCTTGCCCACCTTTCGTGGTGAAGACATTTTTCCGTTCACATAGTTAGAGAACTCGTCCGCAAAGCGTTTGTCGTTCTCCGACAGTTGATTGTTGTACTCCATATTTTCAAACTTTAGAAATTATTTCAAAGAATATTTTTTACGAATATCACTTGCCAGTTGCCGCATACGATTCAAACGACTATCCTCATCCGCACTGACGGTCAATGGTCTGGTTATCATATGGGACGTTGCTCTCTTGTTTTGGGTAATTATTCTCATAGCATCCTCTTGGAGTTGCTTCTGACTTTTATATTGATTTGTTTTCATCCAATCTATAAGGTCTTTTCGGTCAATATAGATAGTTTTGCCAAGAGGCTTGTAAAATGGTATTGTGTGACTACTGGTCAGTTTGTAAACAGTTGATTTGGAAATACCTAAATACTCTGCCGCTTCAGTTACATTTAGCATTTCTTTTTCGGTAGTAATATTCGGTACATTATCAATCACTTGTGAAACAAAATCATTCACGTTGACCTTACTTCTAAAATCCTCCACAGCCTGTTCTAAACTTTCAATCCGATTCATCAATGATTGAATTACTGCTGTAGACACCATACACAAAACGGAATCGTCCTTTTTAATCACCTTGTTAGAAATCTCTGCTGTTGCCATATTATTCAGATTTTCCTGTTTGTTAATCAATTTTTCTTTTCCCTTTGTTTGGAAGCCTTCCGACTTCGCCACAGGGATATGTTTTATGTGCGTTAAAGACTATGTGGTAAGGGAGATAAGACAAGTGAACAAACAGGGAGTTAATGAAATACCACTAATGGCACATTCGTGGAAAGCTGTCGTTAAGTCCACTGAATTGTTAGCGCAGTCGGTACTTGGCATTCTACCTCCATAGTACCTTTGCACGATAAAACAATGTCATGTGGCGTGATGGCCGGCTCTAAGGATAATCCTCCGATGACTATAATGGGAGATTATCCTATAAAGGTTTTAGGATATAAATTCGGCAATAGTTCTTATTTGTTGCCGATATTATACGAAAGGATATATATGCAGCACATTATAAAAGTTCGCATTTAAGTCCCATATAACAGGACTCGCTACGGTAATCAGCAAGTTACCGTAGCCACACATAAAGCCACCTGCTACAATGTGTGTCGTAACAAGTGGCTGACGAAAAGAACAGATTATGCGGTCATTCGCTTACGGATTTGCCGGACGTTCTTCTGAACAAGCCGGATAATTCGGTCGTGGTATTCCGTAGCCTTATTGCAAAGCCCTCTTGACTGCAACACTTTGAACGTTTCGAGGCTCAGTTCAATGGTTTCAACACGCTTGTTGTCAATCCGTGCAGAAAACACCAACGACTGCGGTTTGAGATAATATTCGCATTGTCCGACACAATGATGCAGGGCGTTCCCCTCCTCGTAATAATCATCCACGCTTTCCAACACACTGACTACAATCAGTCCGTCCGTGAATGACAGTCCGAAGAATTTGCCTTTCAACTCTCTGAAACGCTCCTCGTTCTCCTTTGCCTTTTTCCTTTGTTCCTCTCGCTCCTCCCGTTCTTGGATAATCCTTGCCCGTTCTTGGTAGCGGTCGTGTTCGGCTTTCAAATCTAATGGACAAACATAGTGGGCATTGTGAATATCCTTGCCACACCTTTCAAGCAAACGAATGTAATCCACCCAAAGGGAAATATCCGATATTTGATAATTGTTGCGCATTACTATCTTATAGGTGCTCCAATACAAATCAAAATACATCGGATGTTGTAGAAAGTAATTTATGTCCTTTTTTCGACCTGCCTTGAATATAGTCTCTACTCTGCTGTCTTTCAGCAAGGCTTCAATCAACTTCGTTGGTTCAATCTCCGACAAAGAGCCTTTCAGTCCGATGCGTCTTAATTTGGTTGTGGCAGAATAATAAGGATAAACCTTGCAATCGGCAATCCGCCTGTAAATATTGTTGTCGTTCCGCAATTCTATATGATTATCAAATACAAAACTATCTAAATAGTAGCCGAGTGTACGTCTTAATGCAGTTACTTCTGTCTTGCCGTTATCGTCTATCCAATACCTGACTACTTCCATAGAGCAATAATCGGCTTCCTTGCCCTTGCGATAATGAGCCGTCAAAAGAAACACCCTCTGCACCTGCAAGCCGTCTTGGGTTGTAAGTATGGAGTAATAGGATTTGTCCTTATACTTACGCTGTAAGGTATTGCGTATCTCCAACTTTGTACCGCAGTTTGGGCAATGGCAGGTCTTTTCTCTAGTCTCGCCCCATTGATGTCCGCAGTCCATACAGGTGGTCATACCGCTTTTGGTACGGAACGCATAGTGGTTCAGACAGTGACGGAACGCCCATAACTGCTGTTTCTCTGTCAGTGGCAGCAACCGCCCATTAGCGGTTACTACCTTATGCTGTAATCTTGTCTTTGCTCTCATAATCAGAAATCAAATAGTGATGGCTGTTCGGGTTCTTGTCTGACCTCTTTCGTGGTCGGTTTCGGTTTGCTGTTTCGCTGTTGTATTTTACGCAGTTCCTCGTTTTGGTAGGTTTTGAGTGCATTCTCCCTCGCTTCGGCTTGTTCTTCGGGAGATAGTTCTACTCTATGGTTGACTATCACTCCGCAGTTGACCGCCTAACCACGTCTATATCATCTTCATCATAATAATGTACTCCAAGCGAATAAACCTCGTCATCAGTCATACCGCAACCTCCCTCTTTACAGATTGCCATTGCCTGGTTAAGTATGAATGTCACGCAATCGTCCAAATTCTTGTTCTCTTTGGCATATGATACCGCAAAGAGTTCATCGGTCTTGGCTCTTTCGTCCAGATATGCCTTAATTGCCTGCTTGAAATGTTCTGTTCCTTTCATAATGTCTGTTATTTTGCTTGATAATAGATACTTGGTTCACTTGACACATTGTATATGTACGCTCCGCACCTTACCAAAAGTGCTTGGTTTCCGTAGTACATCCGTTTCATTCCTTTGATACTGCCTGTGTGGTGGAGAAATTGGGAAATCGGCTGATATTGCACCGTTTCCCCTGTTCTTTTGTCATTCGTCTTGTCCTCATAGCGTTTAGAAATGATAGTCAATAACTCCACCGATGTAAAGTAGTTTTCCAGGTTCAAACTGGCTGACCGTCTGTAAAAACGAGTAAGACTGCTCGGCATAGCCGTTGACACCATACTCGTCCATATAGAACTGATAACCGAGGTCAAGCGGATTTTTGAGAAATTTTTCAAGCTGGTACACCGCCCCAATCCACATCATGCAGTTTTCAACGGTAACGACTTGTGCCTTTTCTTGGATGGCTGTAACAAATTCCTTTTTCCACTTGTCCGCACCGCCATTGTATCGGATTGTATTTTCTCCAACAAGAGTGAACATCCCTTTGGGCAATGCCTTTTCTATCAGATTGGCGATATGGAATTTGCGCTCCTCCTCGCCTATCTCCGAACAATAGTCGTAATAGTGTCCGTCCCCTTGTTCAAGAGTGTCCTCGTTCAAGTAGTTATCCCTGTCAACCTTTGTTTCCGTGATTTGAAAAATCTTGCTGTGCATAATCTGTCTGTTTTAATCGTTGAACTTTTATCTTTTCTTTTCCCTCATTTTGAAGCCTTTGTCGGCTTTCTTGTCGGGATCTGAATTTTACGTGCAATTAAGAGACTGCGGGAAAAGAGGGATAAGGCAAGTAAATGGCAGAGGGGTTGATGAAATACCCAATTTCAGCCTGTCGGAAATTGTGGAAAGTTGTCGTCAAGGCCACAGGGCATTAGTGGAGCCAATCGGAGAAACGGTACTTGGCATTCCCTCGCCACAGTACCTTTGCAAAGAAAAATAGAGCCGACAAGATTAGCCGGAGAAATTCTATACGGATAAAAATATCAATTCTTGTATGCTATAACAGAACAGATTTGATGCGATACAAAAGAAAATGAATTGTATTTCATTGTTATATCGAATTTTATTTATAATTTTGCTACGTTTTAATATACCATTAAAATAGAGCAAATGGAATTAAATGAAATAACTATACTAAAGCGAAAGATCCCAATTAGCCCTCGCCCAAAAGAAAATCTGAAGGGATTGACTGTAGGTGAGAAATTGTCCTACACATTCTATGACGGTATCTATCAAAACACTTCATTATTATTCTTGAAGCCACGGAAAGGCAACCCTACACCCAAAGAATGTCAAATTACATCTACGAGAATTTCTGATTTGTTTGGGCTTCCTGTGGTTTTCATATTGATTCCTGGACCGACATACGAGCGGCAAAGACTGACAGACAATGGTGTCTATTTCATCATGTCTGATCAGTATGCCTATTTACCCATGCTTATTGCTTTGGAAAAGACAAGTAATCGCAAAAAAGCAACGGTTCTCACAGCAGTAGCACAATATATTCTGTTATACCACTTGCAAGTGGGCAGTCTTGAAGGACTTTCGGCCAAGGAAATTTCAGTTTTGATTCCTTATTCATACGAAAGTACAACATTGGGAATTACTTGTTTGGATGATTTGGGCTTAGGGGAAAAAAGACTACAAGGTCAACGAAAAAAGATACTTCATTTTGAACTGAAAGGCGAAGAGTTATGGACTAAATCCCAAGAATTTCTCGAATCTCCAGTGATTCAGCGCATGTATTGCGATGATATACGCTCGAATGTGGAATATCCGATTTGCGGAATAAATGCCTTGGCACATTATTCTTGGCTCAATCCGGACAAGGAGAAAATGTTTATGCTTACAGACAAGGAATACAGGTCATTGAAAGAATCGGAAGTGTTTGACAATCCTAATGCGTATGACGGTCGTATTATCATTGAGGTTTGGAAATATCCGGCAGTGGGACATATAAACGAAAACAAATCTAAGGTTGACCGCCTGTCTCTTGCACTTTCGTTAAAAACGGATGAAGACCCCCGTGTTGAGAAAGAAGTAGAACGAATGATAAAAGAAATACAATGGAAGGATTAGAAAAGTTTCGCGAAGCTTTCGCGGAGTTCACAAACAATTATGTGGTTATTGGAGGAACGGCTTGCGACATAGCAATGACCGGAACAGTTGTTCGGCCACGTGCGACACATGATATTGACATGATAGTCATCGTAGAGAATATGACTGAGGCTTTTGGCGAACGCTTTTGGCAATTCGTGCGTGAAGCCGGTTATCGGCCGGAGAAACGAAAACAGACAGATAATGAATCTCAAAGTTATGAACTGTATCGCTTTCTTGATGGCAAGGATGGATATCCGGAAATGATAGAATTACTATCACGCCATTCAGACATTTTTGGAGAACCACACGGCATCGTTATTGAGCCTCTGCCTATCGGAGAAGATGTGTCAAGTCTGAGTGCTATAATCATGGATGATGATTTTTATAATTTCACCATCGCACACAGCAAGCTCACAAACGGAATACGTCATGCTGATTCCACGGCTTTGATAGCATTAAAGGCAAAAGCGTACATGAACCTCATTGCGGACAAACAAGCCGGGAAACATGTCAATAGTAAAGATATTCGGAAACACTGTTCCGACGTATTAAAGAATGTCGTAATCTTGGAAGAAACCGAAATAGAAGCACCTGATTCTATCGTTGCTTGTGTGAATGAATTTGTTGAAACAATCAAAGAAAATTGGACTGAATTATCAGATTCTCTGGCTGCATCTTTGGGGCAGGACAAAGAATTTGTAACAGCGTTACTGGATCAACTTAAAGAGTTATTCGTCGTAAAATCATGAAAATACAATATGCGTCCGACCTTCATTTAGAGTTTGCTGAAAACGGAAGTTTTATCAAACATAATCCTTTGCCAGTGACAGGAGACATTCTTGTGCTGGCAGGAGACATCGGTTATCTTGGTGACGAGAATTACATCAAACATTCGTTTTGGGATTGGGCCTCCGAGAATTACAGACAGGTGATTATCTGTATGGGGAATCATGAATTTTACAAATATTACGACTTAGCTACACTTGCAAACGGGTACTGTCTGGAAATACGTCATAATGTGCATAGCTATTATAACGACATCATACATTGGGATGATACTGACATCATCGTTTCCACATTGTGGGGTCACATCCCTTTACAAGAAGCCTATTTTACAGAAAGCGTCATCTCGGATTTTCGCAGAATCCTATATAAGGGAGAGAAATTGACCTTTGCCGAGTTTAATAAAGAATGTGAAAAGTGCGTTGAGTTTATCCAAAACGCAATTATTGCAAGTCGAGCAAAGCATAAAATCGTTATGACACATCATGTTCCTTCATCTCGTATGCAGCATCCCAAGTTTGCAAATAGCAAGGCAAATGGGGCTTTTATCGTGGAATTAGAAGACTACATACAAAACAGCGACATCGAGTATTGGATTTACGGACACTCGCACTATAATGTGGATATGAAAATTGGCAATACTCAATGTGTTACAAATCAATTGGGTTATGTCTTTCACAATGAACATCTGACATTTAATCCAGGAAAATTCATTGAATTGGACTAAAATTAAACAAGAGAGCCGATCCATCACGGACAGGCTCTCCCTTGTTTTCGCAAAATGAACAAAAAGTAACCTGAATTCTATTTCATAAAGAGCAGCACCTTGGTAAGCCTGTTGGCTTCAGTGGGATTATAATCTGAGATTCCGCCTTTCCCAACCTTGGTGATGTGCTCTGCTGCCAGTCCGCGTTTGATCAGTTCCGTGGAAATATAATCGGCTCTCGACACGCTCAAAGCATCGTTTATAACGGAGGTTCCAGTGGCGGCGTCAGCTGCGCCTATAACGGTAACGTACAGTCCGTATTTCTTTGCGACACGCGCCAACTCGTCAAGATTGACCAGCTGTGATTTGTCTGTCAACTTTGCTGTGCCGAGTTCAAAGAAGAAACAGATTGGAGAACCGATGCACTCATTGCCGGAACTTATAAAGGCAAGGTAATCCGAGTGGCTACAAGTGGAAATACTGTCAGCGCTTGTATTTGTCAAGTCTGGAACATTGGCTGATTTGTCCATTGGGCCATTTCCTGATTTTATGCTATCACTTGTACCCGGATCGGCAATTCCTGAACAATTCGCAAGGCTGTCATTGGCCAAAGGCGACTTGCCGTCCCAATGCCTGTTTCTCAATCTTGCCCGAAGTGAGTTCAGTCCGCTGTAATCGTTTCTTGGATAGACATTGCCCCAACTCTCCCGGTCATCAAACATCCTGCTATATTTATCAAGCAATCCCTCAATTTCCAAAATCTTCTTCAATTCGTTTATCGTTCTCATTGCCCTGTCATGTTGCCCGGTGTATCTGCGATTACTATCCGATAGCTGTGTGGCGTAACCAATCAGCCACTCGTTCTGCCGGATGTACGGAGTCGCGTCAACGGCACGTTTCCAGCCGGCCTTTCCAATCGTAAACGACAAGCCGGCTGACACGGAGAGCATATTATCTCCGAAACGATTGGATTTGCCATAGCCGTCAAAGTCCTGGAATGTGGAAACATTGCCGATTTCCAACAATGCAGACAGCCGTTTACAGATACGGTATTGCCCCTGTACTCCGTATGAAATGGCAAACGGGTTATGTCCGTTCTGCGGATTGTGCATCAATCCAAGTCCTATGTATGGAATGATTCCCCAACGAGGATTCTCCACCTTGCCATGCCGATTTCCAAGCACATTCCACATCAAGTCAGCATGAAAGTGATGATAGTCATTTGTGACCAGTCCGCAATCTTTGAACTGCCAACCTCCATAACCGATTCTTGCTCCGATCTGCGGAGTGAACCACTTGACGAGCGATGCGGAAATGATAGGCTTTATCCTGTCAAACAAGTCGGCACAACCAACAGGTTTGCCAATGAACGCACTTGCACCACCTTGAAGACTGACAAACCAGTTGCCGTTCCAAGGCGATGTCACGAATACACCCTTATGGTAAGTCGGCTCCAAAGGCCTGAGCATCTGTTCGACATCCGTGTACGACTCCTGCTGTACAGTGTCCTTTGTCACAGGTGGTACAGCCGCTTTCATGTGCAGTGAACAGCTCATACCTGCCACTGCCAGAATTAAAAATATTTTCTTTGTCATATTCAACGCATTATTTTGTTTTGTTATCCATTGCAGAAAAACGCATTCTGCCGATTACCTCTTTTGCTTCTTGCCGGAAGCCGGTCTCATCATTCTGCTTGCCATCATCATGCAACGCCTTGCCCACGCGCGGTTATCCTCGTCATCATCCCTCCCCCATTTAAGGTCGCTCTTGCTTCCTCCACCACCGTGCGTTTCGGCAAATGTAGTGGCATCGTTGACCATACCAAGGAAGAGGAGCGTGGCGCAGTGCATCACTTCCGCCCCTTGCTCGGTCAGGCTCTGCAACAAAGAACCGTCAAAGATGGATTGTTCCGCAGCTCCCATTTCTGCCACCCTTGCCGAATGCTCTCCAACCAATGTTTCCAACATCACATCTTTGAGCAGTACATCCAAGTTTGAATGGATTTTACGACTGTACTTATAGGCTTCGCCTTTCAGTTCCTCCGTGCGCTCGCCAATGGCATCCATGTCCCTTTTAAGGGCTTCAAGCTGTTGGTCAGCTGTCCGTAGCTTATCCTGCTTGTCTTCCAGTTTCGTTTGGATAGAAGCCAGTTCTTTTTCCAACCGTTCCCTCTCGGCTGTAATGGTAGCCGTATCTCCCTGATGGGATTGAAGGGTACGTTCCAATGCCGATAGTTGGGATTCCTTTTCCGCTTTCGCTTTTCGGAGGTTGTCCACCATTGAGGTCAAGCCTTTTACCCTGCGCTCTGCCAGACTTATTTCCACTTTAAGGTCGGACAGTGCTTTTTTGTGTTGGACAACCTGTTCCTCTATATTGGTACATTCTTCCGATAGGTGTCGGCGGTATTCCTCCGTGCTTCGATGTCTTGCCCCAGTTTCGGAAACATTACGTCCCCGCTCCAGTTGCCATTTTTCGTTCACTTGCGAGAGTTCATCGTGTAACATTTTCATTCTTGCAGAAAACTCATATTTGTCCTTTCCTGCAAACATCTTTTTGAACGCAAACTTACCGTCTTGGATTGGCAATAAGGTAAGGTGCATATGCGGGGTCGTTTCATCAAGATGTACATAACACCCGACAATGTTCTCCTCACCGAATCTTTCACTCATGAACCGGTACATATCCTTTGCCCATTCTTCTATTTCCGGCTTTCGTTGAAGCGAAGCATTGGCGGTATTGTTACCGGAACCATACACGACCGTTTGCTCCCCAAATGCAAGCTGACGCATTTGCTCTTTCGAGCCACCCAATATGAAATCCACAACTGTGCGGAATTTTGGTTCTGCAAAACCCTCATTCGGGTCTTTTATTCCACGCAAGGCAAGATTTTCAAGTATGCGTTCAGGAATAGACTTGTCCTTGTTTACAGGTCGCACCTTACCGCCCTTTACAATCTCGAAATTCAACCGTTCCCTCTGGCGGTCATAAGTTCCCTTGTCTATGGCGTGTTTCCAGCCGCTTTCCGTCCAGTTACGCTGGTGTTCGTTGCTTTGTGCGGCGGTTATGCCTTTCATCACGTTCATGTGCATTACCTGCCATGATTTTTCAGCCATATCATCCGTTTTTATCGGACAACCGATTTGCCCCAGCTTGCTGCTTGTCCGGCAACCGCTCCCACCGACCGTAGTCGTGTGGGGTATTGAGTTACCCGTACTTCCCTCTGTTTGGCCAACGTGCAAGCACCGCTGCGCGTTTATAATGGCAAGCCTACAAGTGTATGACATCACGATTCGTCCGTGGTTATACAATAGTTTTTGACTTAAAACACCGGTTGTGGAGTCTATAAAAGGGTGGAATCACGCTCCTGGCACTTTGCCAATAACGCCCTGAACGGCTGACGGAGCGTGGCGAGCATATCCGTTTCGCCGGAACTATTGGCCGCGCCGTCGTTTCCAGCGTCCATAATCATCTTGGCGATTATCTTGGATGCCTCTAAAAGTGAAGTCCAGTCACCTTCCAGTTCCTTATGAAAGAACTCCAGGAAATCGGTCGGATCATCGAAGCGTGAGTTTCGTATGGCGCGTTTCAGTCCGGCTACGGCTACACGCTCGACAATCTCTTGGACAAACTCCGTTTCTGCACCTGCCTTTATTGTCGGCTTGTCACCCGAATGATCTTTGTCGGATTCATCGGTAAGCCGTTTCAGTCCGGCTTCGTGATACTGCCCACAAATCTCTCCCACATCTTCGTCAGACAGATTGCCATTTATCCATTCGGACAAAGCCTTGTCCAAATCATCGGCAAGTCCGGACCCTATATGACCGGTATAAAAGGTGTGAGTTTCGCCACTGGAGAATGTCGCAAAAGTCACGGTAATGACCACACTCTTTGCGAACCTTGTCCGACGAATATATCCCATCTCCTCCAGTTTGTCAAGAAACGCCCTGACGGTAGCCCTGTGCCAGTGCCATTCCACCGCAAGGTCTGAAATGGTCACATGACACTGGTCAGCCTGCAACACATACTCATGGTTCTTCAAAAAGGGAGCGATAAAACCTGCCGTTGCTTTCTCCAACAGGTCGTAGTAGGCACCGGTCTTTGTCTTCCGTTCACCGACTTTCTCTTTGAGGTAGTCGAAAAACATCATATCTGCCAATACTTGATTGGCGGCTCTATTCTTGTCTTTCATCATTTTCATTTGATTTTTGTTTGACTATGTGTGGATTCTATCAACCTGCCACTATCCACTTATTCGTGGCAGTCTCGCGTGATGATGTCAGTAGTAATGTTCTGACATTGTTTTTGGATTTTCTTTCAAATGCCCACGTGTGTCTTTATCCTGCCATTCGGCTAACACTCGGCAAGAGGGATAGAACATGGCGGCCAAAAGAAGAAAGGCAAGCGTGAACGCCGTGGTGTGCAGATGTGGCACAGCGCAAATGGCCAATGTGATCAAGGCTGCCATAACGAACCTTTTCTTATTCTCGTGTAGTCTGCGCATCCACCTGTCGGCACATCTGAACGAGAACAGAACGGCACAAGGTATGGTTGATATCAGAACTCCCCACTCTCCGAAGTGTCCGCCTACATAGACATAATGATATAGCAGTAGGAATATAAGCATACACTGCACATAGAGTTTCCTTGCACTCTCGCTACCCGCCATTCTGAAGTAAAACTTTGCCATAAAAAGCCGGTTGCTCCTGTACAATGACATGGGCAGTATAATGAGCAATGCCGGAAATAACATTTCAATGATAATCCAAATCATAATCGTTATCCTTTGTTTAATCAGCATTGTTTGAATAATGGCAGTTCGGTCAGTTCCAGCTTGACCAGCCCATAGGTGGCAATCTCTACAATGGCTTCCACATCCTTGGCTTCGAGATATGACGCCCCCTTTTTTAGCCGTGTCTTTAGCTCGTGATTATTTTGACGATACCTTGCCAATGCCTTGTCCAGCTCGTATTCGGATATACTCCATTTCGTGCCACGCTCATAGCCATTGTGTTTATATGTGGAACTGAGCCGGAGCATACGGGTCACGCAGGAAACCGGTCTTCCCCGTCTGAACACGACACTTTGCTTGTATCCATATCCGTCATCCACGACTATCCAACTCCTGTACATATTGATAATGTATAGCATTTGCAGGTATATCGTCCGTCTCATATAAATTCGGCAAGCAACTCCTCCTTGGTCTTGCGGTACTTGAAATGACCCGTCTTTTCGTGAAGTTTCAAGTCAAGACAGATGTCAGAACACATGAACTCCAGGGATTCATAGATGGTCACGTCAATGCGGTCAACCTTGCCGGTATCAGAAACTCTCGCGTTCATCTTGAACATCTGTCCGAATGCCGGATTGGAATAGGCACAGGTGCTACTGCCGAATGTCGTCGCGCTTGAAGGAATATGATGATAAAGGGTTATCAGCTCCATGTCGTCCTCGAGGATGTCCATCACTTCTTCCAGATCGTATGGGTCGGCAAGCGGAAACGAAAGGAGGACGTAATCATCGTAGAACTGCGGCTGTTCCATTGTGGTTACATCCAGCAATTGCGGAAGCTGGAGCGGCACAAAGGAGAGAAAGTCATCGTAAAAAAGTTGTAGCATAACTGTTGTATTTATTTGTTTCTGGTTCGTCAAATGGATGTGAGCATTATCTTGATCAGTACTCCGGGCAATACCCGCCATTGGTCGTTGTCCGTTCCGGCAGTCTTGTTGAGTTTGGCTATCATCAGAGGTGTCCGGTCAGCGACTGCATGAAGTGTTGTCCTTTCCATATCGGACAGGATAGCCACGCTGAAACCATCCAAGGCAACATACGGCTGCAACAACATCCAAACGTAAGCCCTTGCCTGCGCTTCGGTCTTTACATTGTCTTGGTTGATGTCATCACGGCAAGCCAAAGCGTTGAGTATGATTCTCCGGTTGGTTCGCCTGGCTGTATATACCAAGGCATCCCGGTAAGAGAGCCTGCCATTCTCCGCAGACTGGAATATCGACAGGCAGCATTTCTCCGTGTCGCACGTAATGACAGAAAGGTCGGCATCGGCAAGTTCAGTCAAATGGTCAAGGAACGAACGGAACAGCCTGTCCTCTTCCTTTATGAAAGCAAGCATTTCACTCTTGCCGCTTATTCCGGATTTCAAGGTCTTGGAAAGGAACATTCGGTATTTTTCAACGACAGCATTGGCACTGCCTTTATATGTCGGGACGGAATCCAATGGTTTGAAAAACGGCTCCGCTTCCGCTGCCGACTGCATCAGCTCCGTGTCTTGCCGGTATTGGGAAGTCTGCTCTCTGAGGAGCAACACATCCGCAAAAGTTCTCGGCTTCTCCAGAGCCAGACGGGTAAATTCAATGCGCAACGAATCGTGCAATCCACGAATTTCGCTTTCGTAATTGGCGTGAATACGGTTTGCCGTGTCTTTGGCGACACAGGCAGATACCGAATCTCGAAGCGACTGCCAGTCGTTGACTTTTTCAATCAGACGGTCTGTTGGCAGGTTTGCTTCCTTTCGCACCTCGGACAGGTATGACCTGTAAGCATCGGCAGCATTTTTAACGGTCTGAAACATACTGTTGCCGGTCTTTTCTCCGCATGATGCCAATGTGACAATGGCAAAACATACGGCAAAAGATTTGGCATACGAAGCACATTTCTTTGAGTATGATTTCAAGTTTCCTCTCTTCGGTTTTTGCATTGATTCTACTTTAAACAAGCCTTTATACATGATATTTTTATTGGTTTATGGCGGCAAAGTTAAGTATAAAAGTTTGTATGATAATACTCTAAAATAAAACTTTAATCTATTTTCTTTTTCATACTTACGAGTATAATCCGCGAAATAAACAAGAGCGTAACAAGTGAAAATACAAAGTATAATAATTGAAAAATATTTTATTGAGTATGATTTTAACCGAATTAAACTTTGTATCTTTGCACTTGGTATCATTTAGCATTGAACAGCACTATGGCAAAAGTAGGTTACATATTCAAGGCAGCCGGTTATGACGGCTTCGACACTGACAAGAAGTGGATGGAGCAATACGGCTGTGTACAAGTGATAGAGGAAGAGAACGGACACGAGAAACTGCGCCCTCAATGGAAACAACTGATGGCAAGTCTGGAGCGTGGGGACGAGCTGGTTGTCTCAAAATTCAGCAATGCCCTGCGTGGCTCCCGTGAGCTGGCGACATTCATCGAGTTCTGCCGGGTAAAGGTGGTTCGGATTGTCTCCATTCACGACAAGATTGACAGCCGTGGGGATTTGTTTCCGGAAACCAAAGCCTCCGATGTACTGGAGATGTTCGGTTCTTTGCCGGAGGAATGTGCCATGCTGCGCAAGGCTTCAGCCCACATCATCCATCTGAAACAGAATATCAACCAGCCGACCAAAGAGAAAAACATCAGCAGGGTGGAACGTGAAAAAACTATCGTGGCGATGTACAATAACGGGCATTCCATTGATGACATCTGGAAAGTGAGTGGATTCAACAGCCGCAGTTCGGTGTTCCGCATTCTTAATAAATACGGTGTTTCACTCAATCGAGGCAAGTTCAGCGGGCCGCTTGGGAAAAGAAAGAATAAAGAAAACTAATTATGGGACATAGTAAAATTTACGATAACGACTCAAAATATGTTATCGCCAACGTCATGGACGATGTAGAAAACGTTAATGTGAGAGAATATTTAATTGATTTTCATGCAAAATCAATCTATCCGGCAATAGAAGCAATGGTTCTAAAAGAACAGAATTTAGACACGATATGCAAAGATCCAATAGCAATAATGTTGGCATCAAAAAAAATAGCTGAAAAAGAAATTGCTAGAGCTACTTCTCTCGAAATTCCCGAAAATATTAAATTGCTATTTCAAGAAGAACTATCCAAAAAAGAACAAATTTCTCTATTAAGGGGTATTTCAATAAAACCAGAACAACTCGCTACAATCTTTTTATATGCCAATGATAAAGGGTACAAATTCAGCAATTACAGATTTGAAGATACACCAAAAAAATATATAGGTGCAGATTTACCATCATTTATTTATCTATGCTACTACTGATGCGATAAAATTTTGTTTAAAATTTTAATTCCAGTTCATTGACATC
>ERZ808242.121-NODE-121-length-60314-cov-8.223817_pt1 | contig 60314 bp, 59 predicted proteins | sample MGYA00521244_ERZ808242 | MGnify/ENA primary metagenome ERZ808242 (study PRJEB31516, sample SAMN03275573) | gut metagenome | biome: mammalia-associated habitat; material: feces | host: Papio cynocephalus | place: Kenya | collected 2012-07-27 ... | reverse complement strand
ACCGCAAGAGCCTATCCGAAAATGGATAGACTTCACCCTTGTAAAAAGTTCTTATATTTTAATCTGAAAGTTTGACCTTGAGAAACACCAGAGTATAGCTTTGTACGTAGTCCGTGCAGACAGAAATACCCCTGCACAGAGTATATGTAAACACAGCAGCAAAGCCTGCGGCGGATACAGCAAGCGAAAGGTTTTTCAAGGCGTTCTGGCAAACATTGATCTGATAGCAGATCGGGCAGTTCTCGCCCACGCAGTCGTGGTCGGCTTCTACCGCAATAAAAAGAGCAGAATAGATCACAACAAACAGGACTGTCATAGCAAGGAACAATGCTGCGATTCTCTTTTTCTTTTCCATTCTGCTCACCACCTTTTATTTTCTGCAATCGGCGCAAACACCGTACAGAATCGTTTCTGTTTTGTCGATCTGAAAGCCCGTGCTTTCCAATGTGCTATGAAGCAGTTGCTCTGCTTCCTTTTCTCCAAGATGAATGCTTTTGCCGCATACCCGGCAGGATAGGTGCAGGCTGTCTTTGCATTCCTCGGCGGCAATGTATTGATAAAAGACTTCCCGCGTTCCTTCCCGAACGCTGCGTTTAAGATTTCCTTCCTCCTCCAAGGCGGAGAGATTGCGATAAACGGCGCTGAGGCTGATGTTGTCTGCCGCCAGTGCGTCGGCGATCTGCCGTGCGGTTATCTGTTCGTCTGTATGCTCTGAAAGATATTCGAGAAGCCGCTTGCGCTGCCGTGTCAGATACTTTGCCATCAGCTGCACCTCCGATTTGCAACTTGTTCGCAGATTATCATACACCTATTTGTCGGGTTTGTCAATATGCGAATTTGTCGCAAATTGAAGTAAAGCTATAGGGCTGCACCATACTTGGTACAGCCCTGTGACTTAGCAAAGAATAATTCGGTGTTTACGTTTTTCGTTGACGCCTTCCGCCTCGGCCATCTGTTTTACCAACCGAGAGAACATTTCTTCCGCCTGACGATCAATGTCAGCAAGGTAGCTATTCAGCTTTCCGCTGGTGAGCAGGGAGGCATACAGTGTCTTGCGGTAGCCTTTGAGATAGCGCCGGTGCCGCTGCCCCCATACACCGATATACCTTTCCTCTTTTTCGGTGGGTAACTCCAAGCAAGGGATGTAGTAATCGCCTTGCAGTTCATACCAAAGTCCGTTCTGCTCATTGCAAATATACTTTTCCATTTTTGTAATCCTCCAATATGATTGATTTTTACCTACAATCCAAACATTCCGGCTGATTACAAAAGCCAAAGGAGGCACTTCCTTACGAAGTGCCTCCCCAGAGGACGTTTTTTGTTACAAAAATAAGTATTCTAATTTACGACTGTTTGCCATCGAAAAGAAATTTTTACCTGCAACTATTATATGGTCATTTACCCTAATATCAAGCTTTTTCAGCGTCATAATAAGAGTTCGCGTCGAATCGATATCGGCGGCTGACGGTGCGGCAACTCCCGACGGATGATTATGCGATATGATTACCGAAGACGAGTTTGTGTTAATCGCTTCGCTTACAAGCTTCCGCATATTAAGGTCGGTATAATCCGGATTGCCGTCAGAAACTTCTACAAACTTTTTCACCTTGCAGTTATTATCGAGACAAACGGCATAGAGTTTTTCCGTATTAGTCCCTATAAAACGCGAAACAAAATATTTACCGGCAGATTCTGCAGAATCAAGAACAATGCTTTCGTTTTTAATTTTATCCTGCTCATAGCGCGAAAATAATTCCGGCATAAGCTTTATCAAAGTAGCTGTATTTTCACCTACACCGACAATATTCATAAGCACATCTTTAGGCGCATCAAACACAGCCGAAAGTGAACCGAATTCATCAAGCAGTCTGTGAGCAATATCATTCGTATCCTTTTGCGGAATTGAATAAAAAAGCAAAAGTTCAAGCACATTGTGATCGGCAAATGACTTTAAGCCTTCGTGTTCAAATCTTTTTCTTACTCTTGCACGATGATTTTCGTGCAAATTACGGCTTGAGTCAGACATTTTTACTTAATCTTTCTGCTGCCGGGTTTGACGAGCGGCAGTTTACCTTCGCGGCAAAGCGGGCAATTATCGGCTTCCCACGAAACAACATCAGCCGAATACACAGCCTTATAGGGAACGCCGAAATCAATTTTTCCGTTGGTTCTGTCTACAATGGAACCGACACCGACAACAACGCCGCCTGCCTCATTAATAAGATTTATAACCTCACGAACCGAACCGCCCGTTGTTACAACATCTTCCACAACGAGAACGCGCTGACCTTTTTCAACAACAAAACCGCGTCTGAGAGCCATCTTACCGTTTTCGTCACGCTCTGTGAAGAAATTTTTGCATCCGAGTGCACGGCTGACTTCATATGCCATTTGTACAGCACCCATTGCAGGACCGATAACAACTTCCACATTGTCCTTTTTGAATTTTTCGGCAAGGTCGGCACAGAGCTCCTCACTGTACTTTGTGTTACAGAAAATCTTTGCACACTGAAGATATTTATTTGAATGTCTGCCGGAAGTCAAAAGGAAATGGCCCTCCTGTAAAACACCGGCTTCTTTTAATACCTCAAGTACTCTTTCTTTAGAAAGCATAATTTACCTCCGAAATGTTTTTTTATATTATAAACCTTTTTTTCGTATTTGAAAAGAGAAACAGGCGCAAAAAATGCACCTGTTTAAGATTTAAATATTCTTTTTAAGTTTTTTCGCCACTTCAGCATATATAAAGTTATAAGTCTTGTAAGCGCAATGTCGTAAATCAAAAATACAACATTGCCGAGAGCCAATAAGAGCCATGCGGCTATAGCGCCGTATTTTTTCATCTCTTCAAACGGCACTTTAAATACATAAGTGACAATCAGAAAAGCCAGTATCATTGAAACATTGAATATTAAAAATTTCAAAATCCAAGACAGCGCCTTACTGAGTTTATTTTCAATCACAGCCTTTATAATCGGATAATACCCGAAAAACATAACGTACATTACAGCGGCTTCTTTATCGGCAACAAGCAGCATTGAGAGGACACCTACCACGAAATAAACGCCAAAAGCCCATTTTTTATTAACTTCAATAACAATTATTACAAGCAAAAGACCGGCAATGGCAGGTATGGCATAGGTAAGTGTCGGTATTATCGACGTCAGAAGCATAAGAACTATTGATAAAGCGGCAATAATACCGCCGATTGCCGTTTTTGTCGAATTTTTATAAGAACTTTTATTCATAGCTCAGCACCACGGTATTAAATCGCCGCCCATACACTCACAGCAACAATCGGCACACATAAGCCCCGAACAAACGTCACAAACGCTGCATCCCGTTCCTCTGTCGTGAGATGTGCGGTAACCGCCAGACGCATTATTATTTAAATTGTTAAAAGCATCTGTATATTCTCTGTTTTGAGGTTCCATACTGCAAGCGGTTGAATAATTCTTGTAAGCTTCGTCAAACCAACCGCGCCTTTGCTGAACCTGACCTTTTAAGAAATACCACTCGGCGTTTCTTATATCTTTCGGGATACCGTCAAGAATTGTCTCAGCATCATCAATTCTGCCGGAGCGAATTTGGGCTCTTACATCGGGATATTGTGAATTATTATTGCCGTTATTCCCACCGTAATAACCGTTGTTTGTATCGGACGAGTTATAAGAAGAGCCGTATGATGCGGTGTTATCTCCGTAGCGCTCAGCCATAATGGCATCATACGCTCTGTCGAGCTCGTCCATTTTTTGTTTTGCAATATCGGAGAGCGGACTGTCGGAATAATTGTCCGACTGATACTTTCTGGATAATGTTCGGTATGCTTCTTTTATTTCATCATTTGAGGCATTTCTGCCGACACCGAGAACTCTGTACGGATCTGTATTCATTTATCTGCTCACCTCTTTATCTTTTTCTGTAATCAGTTTTTGTTGATTCTCAAGGCCGTCAAAAATAATGTTTTCAAGAATTTCCTTATAGCATTTTAAATCGAGCAAATTAAAAGCAAGCGCAGTTTCATTTGCGGTAAGCCGCAACGATTTAATAATTGGTTCACGGTCAAATGCTTCACTTTCAATCTTATATTTCTCAATAAACGGATTATAATTATGACTCTTTAAATCTTTTGCTATATCATCGTATGCGTCGGTAAGATATACCCACCTGCCGAGGCAATAGCCGACTCGCTCGGATATACGCCTTTTTTCCTCATTTTGTATGCCGTAAGTCATTATGGCAGACAATGCTTTTGCGCTTGGATCAGCCGCAAGGTCGGTTGACAAAGATCTTGTATTTTCTATGCGAGACTGCTCTTTCATAGCTTTTTCGATATCATCACATAAATCCGGATAAAGAGCCTTTGCTTTTTTGTATTTTCTTTTCATATACGGTAATGCGAGTCGGCAAAAAGCTCTTTTGAAAAAGCCGCTGTCATTAATACTGTCAAGCAATTTAAAATACGATAAAATTACTGTAACCGACGCAGCAAACTCAAATTCTTTGTCTTGCCCGCATAAATAGCCGCATTTTTTGAGAGGATTAAACGGGCACACCCCTTTTTCATATTTGCAATCCGCAGCGTCGGAAATTGCCACCCTGTACAAATAAAGAAAAGTTGCATCATAGCTTAAAAGGCATCTTGCAATAACGCCGTAATGTTTCCCGAGAGCGCGGCACACCGAGCAATATGCGGCCTTGTAGATTTCATAATCTTTAATCTTGAGTTCAGGCTTATAAATCTTTACATAGCCGAACAAGCGAATCACCTCACAGAAAGCACAGAGGATAAATTCTCCATTATCTTTCCGGCAACTTCCGGTTTGTTCATTGTGTATATGTGTATACCGCTTATGCCGTTAGATATCAAGTCTATTATTTGTTCCGTGGCATATGCTATACCGGCTTGTTTTAAAGCCTCCGGATCATCAATGAATCTGTCCATCATACGTCTGAAGCGCGGCGGAAGCGATGTTTGAGAAAGAGCACATGATCGCTTAATCTGCTTAACATTTATTACCGGCATAACACCTGCAATAACCGGAATATCTATGCCCGCTTTCAAAGCTCTGTAAAGAAAGCTGTACATTACATTGTTATCAAAAAACATTTGTGTAACCAAAAAATCGACGCCGCTGTCAACTTTCATTTTTAAGTTTTCTATGTCTTTCTGCAGACTTTCGGCTTCGGGATGACATTCCGGATAACACGCAGCACCTATGCAAAAATCACCCTTTGCTTTGATAGCTTCAATCAATTCGTATGCATAATGATAATAATCGGGATCATCAGGATCATATCCGTCAGGGAGATCTCCGCGAAGAGCAAGTATATTATGAATACCGGCTGCACCGAGATCATCTATAATTTTATCAAGTTCTTTTTTGGTAGAAGAAGCACATGTAAGGTGGGCAAGTGCAGGAATAGCGAGGTCATTTTGTATATGAGCGGCTATTTTGGGAGTGTTGACCGATGTACCGCCGCCTGCACCGTATGTAACGCTGATAAAGTCGGGTTTATAAACGGCAAGCTTATCAACGGCATCCTCTACCGGTTTATAAGGTGCATTATTTTTTGGCGGAAAAACTTCAAATGACGTGGACAATCCGTTATCTTTAAATGTTTCGGTTATTAACAAAAGGGTCACTCCAAATTTACTTTTATACTTTAATATAATAGCATAGCCAAAAATATTAGACAAGTAAAAACATTGAATTATCAACGAAATTTACACTTTGTTAACAAAATGATGGGCAAAAAAAGAAAAGACTTCGGGTGAAAAAGGCAATCACCCGAAGTAAATTTGCGATAAAAATCAAACATCATTACCGAGATTACAGGTATAGATAAACTCTATTTTGTCTCCGCTTGTAAGCTTATAGCTTTTGCATGAAACATTCGGTAATATGCCGTTAACCTTATACATCCAGCCGCTTTGCTGACCGCAATCAAATTCTGCAAGACCGCCGATGCTTCTCACATATCCGCCTGAGGTAATCTGACAAGAGATACCGTTAGCCTTTAATGTGCTTTTTAACACTTTCATAACAGAATCTCCGTCGTTGAATTCGGCTGTAACAGATTTTAATATTACACCGTCGGACGGAATTGCGTCAGGCAAAGTAATATTATGGCTGCTCGCATAACTCACGGCATTTATGCAGGTTACTGATAATGTATAAGTATTAACCGTGTTGCTTTCAATCGGCTCTGCATAGTTGCCGACGTTATTGTTGTTATCGTTGTTGTTAGTCTTCTTAACAGCGCCGTCATTATTTTTTACGTGCTTCTGTTTGTCTGAATTTTTTTTGACAGAGTGTAATTCACTCACCTGCTCCGAATCAGTACTAAAACTTTTATCGGTGTTTTCGGTTGCGGATTCTGTTTCATACAGATACGTACTTTCTGTGCTGTCAAAAACTGTATTTGAAACAATGTCTTCACGTTTACATGAAGACATTGAAAATACCAATATAAAGACTAAAACAATATCGCAGAGCCTTTTAAGATTACTGCTCTTCATTTTTCTTTTTTGAGGCGATAACGACACCCGAAAGTACTGTTAAAGCGGCAGATGACATCAAAATTATGTTTGAGCTGCCCGTTCTCGGAATGTCAACGGTCTTAACGGTCGTTGCCTCAGCTGTTTCGGTTTTTGTAACCGATGTGTTAACTGTAGTCTTATCGGTGCCGGGTTCCGGAGCGGAAACATGCTCAAAGGTGTAAATGTTGACATCACCGTTTTTAAATCTCTCATAAGAGTTAAGAGCCATAAGCATTTGATAAGAGGAAAGTGTGTTCGGCTGATTGCTGTAGTCAAGCGCCGCGCCTGTAGAAGAATCGACAAACTGAGCCAATGCCGATACAGGGTTGCCATCGGCTTTTGAATATTCGCTGCCCGTAGGGTCAATTCCAAGCATACAAAGTGCTATAATTACCTGTGAGGTGCTCTCACCGCTCTTTGAGTTCCACGCCACATAACCGAAAGATCCGTCATCAAACTGTTGCGTTTTAATATAAGCAAGGGCTTTGTCAACGGAGCTTTTAACTCTTTCATCGGTATCATAGTATTTAGCCAATGCCTGAACGGTCATAGCGGTTGTATCAACGTCTGATGATATTCCGTAACCCGTATCTACGGTGCAATAAGGGAATCCACCGTCGTTTTGCTGACCGGCTATTATCGTTTTAAGCATGGTGTCTAGCATCTCGGCGCTTATATTTTCTTCGGCAAAATTAAGAGCTGTAAGAGGATAAGTAATGCTGCTCATATAGACTTGTGAGGAATAATCAACTGACTTCAGTGCGGAAACGAGGTCTTTTCCGCCGATGTTTTTAGAATCCATTCCATGCGCTTTAACCGAGAGTGTGATTCTTGCCAAATCACTCGGCTTTAATGACGCATAATTTTCTTTAACCGCGTCATTTATGTATTCCGCATATTCCGGATACACATCTTTTTTGCCGCATCGCGAAAGTACAAAAACAGTCCAATCGGCGTCATTGTCAACAACAGAGGTATCAGAAAAATCAAATTGTGTGTTTTCGGGATTTGAAAGATATTTTTCGAGCCCCGACGAAATACCATTTGTGTCCGCAGCGAAAACGGTAACAGTCAATACCGAAACGGCAATAATGACAGATGTTAACGCCGCAAAAAATTTACTTGATTTTCTTTTCATAGACTAAACTCCTTTATAAAAAATTTTATAAATCTCACAGACAAATATTTAATAATTGTCTGTAAAAGTCTTTACAAACGAATCGTTGAGGTTCTGCTTGTATGCTCCGCCGTTTCTGATTATTTCTTTGTAAATCGCCGAGCTTTCATTGACATCTTCGGCTCTTTCATCGAAATCTTCGCTTGCGAGCGCCTTCATAACCGACAGAGCCGTCGGCAATGCGCTGTTCACCGCGCAATTCAAATGCTTAACACCATCAGTATCAATATATGTACCGCAGTCGGAAACAAAAGGAGCGCATACTATCGACAAATCGGCAGCTGTATTTTTTAAAAAGTCAACAGAAATCAGAAAACGCTTTTTAGCATTAACAAATGTGCTTTTGACAAGAATACATACATCTTTTTGCGGCATCTCATCAACCGTTTTCACACCGTATTTTTTAAAAGCCCCAAACGCAGCTGCAGACGGATTAAGCTCTGCAAAGACATTGTCGGTAATACCGAATGCCGCTCTGACCTCTTCCGATGTGACCGACGGACCGAGAACAACCGAAATATTACTTCTGTCTGTCTTTGAAACGACCATTTCAGCCGATTTGAGCATTTCACTTTGGTCGATAAAAGCTTGAGCTTTTAAGTCGTTAAGGGCAAATACAGAGAACTTACCTGCTTTGCAAAGCAGACCCTTATCGCCCGACGGTTTAACTCGAATTACAGTATTTCCGATTTTGTGAATTTCCGTTTTGCAAAGTGCGGAGCAAAGATTACACACGGAATTTACTATTTCTTCCTTAACGGTAAGATTTTTGACACACGGCTGTTTTTCGAGGATTGCGCCTGTCGGGCAAACAGTTGCACACTGGCCGCAAAAAGAACAGTCTGTCTTTTCGAGCGGCAGCCCGAATTCGGGAGAAACAACAGTGTCAAATCCGCGGCCGATAAGACCTAATGCCGTATTGCCCATTGCTTCGTCGCAGACTCTTACACAAAGTCCGCAAAGAATGCACTTGTCAGCATTTCTTATTATAAGCGAAGATTTGTCTTCGTTGTTTCTGCTATGCTTGGCGCCGTTAAATTTTTCGGGCTTAACATCATATGAGTTTGCATACTTTATAAGCTTACAGTCGAAGAAATCACGACAACCGCATTCGAGGCAACGCATTGCCTCGGTTTTCGCCTGTTCCTCGGTAAAGCCCTTTGAGACTTCATTAAAGTTATTTTTTCTCTCATACGGAGGTAAAACATCCGCAGTCCGGCGTTTCGCTTTTTCAAATCCGGCAAAATATTCCGTCGGCAATTCTCTTTCAACTCGGAAAGGCCTTTTGTATTTTATATTTTCGCCGTCTAAAAATCTGTCAATGACTACGGCTGCTTTTTGTGCTTCTCCGATAGCCGAAATTGCAATATCGGCGCCTTTATTTGTAATGTCACCTACTGCAAAAACTCCGTCAAGCGACGTTCTGAATGTTTCATCATCGGCAAATATAGTATTACGTTTTGTTGCATCCAAGCTGTCAAAACCTGTTAAATCCGGATGTTGACCAATAGCCATAACGGCGGAATCAAGATATAACATTTCCGTGTCTCCGACGATCGGTTCAGGCCTGCATCTTCCGCCCGAATCCGGTTCGCCGAGTTTCATCTTTTGCAGATTAACAGCTTTTAGCTTTCCGTTTTCGCCTATAAACTCAATGGGATTATTAAGAAATTTAAACTCAACGCCCTCTTCGGTTGCTTCCGTTATCTCAAGCTCTTCGGCAGGCATTTCATTTCTTGTACGGCGATAAATAACATAAACCTTTTCAGCCCCGAGACGAACTGCGGTGCGGCACGCATCCATCGCGGTATTTCCGCCGCCTATAACGGCAACGGTCTTTCCGATTTTCGGAGCATTTCCGAGCGATACGGCACGCAGGAAATCAATACCACCGAAAACGCCGCTCAATTCTTCTCCGGGAATTCTCATTGAACTGCTCTTCCAGGCACCGGCAGCTATCACTACGGCATCGAAATCGCGTCTTAATTCTTCAAGTTCAATGTCGCGGCCGAGCTTGACACTGTTTTTCAATACAACCCCGAGGGCTTCTATCTGTTTAATTTCTCTGTCAAGAAGCTTTTTCGGAAGTCTGTACTCAGGTATACCGTATCGAAGCATTCCGCCCATTTGCGGCATCATGTCAAACACACTGACGCTGTGCCCCAATCTTCTGAGAAAATAGGCGGCTGTCAGTCCTCCCGGACCGCCGCCGACAACCGCAACACGTTTGCCGGTGTCGGGCTCCGTATCAGGTACAAAAGAGTCATCGCTTGCCATATCCATATCCGAAGCAAATGCTTTAAGTCCTGCTATTGAAATCGGTTCGTCAACAAATCGTCTGCGACAGCTCTTTTCGCACGGATGCGGACAAATTCTGCCTATGGATGACGGCAAAGGAATTTTATCTTTGATAAGTTTAACCGCTTCTTTATATTCGCCGTTTGCAATGAGACCGACATACCCTTGACAGTCCGTATTAGCAGGACAGGCGAGTGTACACGGTGCTTTACAGTCTCCGTCATGATCGGATAAAAGAAGCTCCAAAGCCGTTTTACGGGCACGCATAATTCGCTCACTTTCAGTATGTATAATCATACCGTCATTAAGCTTTGTTGAGCAAGCGCGTAAAAGCTTAGGTATTCCCTCAGCCTCAACAACACAAAGTCCGCAGGCTCCGTATAACTCAACTCTTCCGTCAAAACAGAGATTCGGTATTTCTATGCCGTTGTCGGCGGCAGCCCGCAAAACAGTTGTTCCTTCGGGTACATTTATTTTTTTACCGTCAATAATAACACTGATTTCTTTCATTATAACACCTCTATCGCACCGAAACGACAGTTTTCTTTACATTTACCGCACTTAATGCATTTAAGCGCATCTATTTCGTGCGGATTTTTCACAGTACCGCTGATTGCCGATAAAGGGCAGTTCCTTGCACAAAGTGTACATCCTACGCATTTATTTTTATCGATTTTATAGGTAATCAATGCCGTGCACTCACCTGCAGGGCATTTTTTATCTCTAATATGCGCTTCATACTCATTTTTGAAATATTTGAGCGTCGTTAGCACAGGATTCGGCGCCGTTTGACCGAGGCCGCAAAGCGCTCCGTCCTTAACGGCATAACAAAGCTCTTCAAGTAAATCTATATCTCCCTCCTGCCCTTTACCGTCAGCTATTCGAGTAAGGATTTCAAGCATACGCTTTGTTCCGAGACGGCAATGAACACATTTGCCGCAAGACTCTTTAGCAGTAAAATCGAGGAAAAATTTCGCCATACCGACCATACAGGTACTCTCATCCATAACAACCATTCCGCCGGAACCCATTATAGCCCCAGTAGCGCCGAGAGCTTTATAATCAATAACGGTGTCAAGTAAGCTTTCGGGAATACAGCCTCCCGAGGGGCCTCCCATCTGAACGGCTTTGAATTTTTTATCTGATTTAATACCTCCGCCGATATCAAAGATAACATCGCGCAAAGTTTTTCCCATGGGAATCTCAACAAGACCGCCTTTTTTGATTTTTCCGGTAAGAGCAAACACCTTGGTACCCTTACTGTCGGCAGTACCCATAGAAGAGAAAGCCTTACCGCCGTTTAATATTATCCACGAAACATTTGCAAATGTTTCAACATTATTTATGTTTGACGGCTTATGCCAATAGCCCTCCTGTGCCGGAAACGGAGGCTTGAGGCGCGGCATACCGCGCGACCCTTCGAGAGACTCAATAAGCGCGGTTTCTTCTCCGCAGACAAAAGCTCCGGCTCCTGCCTTGATACGCATTTTACACGAAAAACCGCTGCCTAAAATGTCATCACCGAGATACCCCTTTTCGGTTGCTTGTTTTATAGCTTTTTCGAGTCGTTTTATGGCAAGAGGATATTCTGCCCTTACATAAACAATTGCCTCTTTCGCGCCTATGGCATATGCACCTATAAGCATACCCTCTATCAAATTATGAGGATCGCCCTCGATAACAGCCCTATCCATGAAAGCACCGGGATCGCCCTCATCCGCATTGCAAATTAAATATTTTTCGGAGCCGTCGGAAGAACGGGCGGCATTCCATTTAAACCATGTCGGGAAACCGGCACCGCCGCGACCGGCAAGTCCCGAAATTTTAATTTCCTCAATAACCTGCTCGGGTGTCATTTCGGAAAGGACTTTTCTTATAGCTTTATATCCGTCTGTATTTTCATAATCGCTGATCTTTTCCGGATTTATAATGCCGCAATGTCTCAAAGCAATTCGAGTCTGTTTTTTTAAAAAGAGCTCGTCGTCATCTGATATTTTAAGGTCCTCTACAAGTGACAAATCATCAGAGTTAACGGCCTTTGCTATTCTTTCACAGTCATTTTCCGAAACTTTTACAAGTCGCGTAAGAGCGCCGTTATCGTAAATGTCAACAATGGGTTCCAAAAAGCACATACCTATGCATCCTGTTATGGTAAGTTCGTTACTCTTGCCCAAAGCAGACGCAAGCCTGTCATAGACCTTACCTGCTCCTGCGGCTATTCCGCAGCTGCCTTCTCCAACTACAATTTTCATAAGGCGCACTCCTTATCTCTTAAATCGTTGATTATTTTTTTGGTCTTGTCCGGGGTGAGCAAACCGTATGTTTCACCGTTAATCATCATAACCGGAGAAAGACTGCAGCAACCGAGACACGCAACATTTTTTAGTGAGAACAAACCGTCGTCGGTTGTTTCACCGTCGTGTATTCCGAGAGTTTCTATAATGGTCTTTTCAATCAAATCGGAATTGTTTACATGACACGCAGTGCCCTTACACAACATAATAAGGTATTTGCCGACGGGTTTTAATCTGAACTGAGTATAAAAGGTCGCAACACCCATTATTTTAGCCGGCTTTATTCCCGTTTTATCTGAAATATATTTTATTGCATCAGTCGGCAGATAGCCGTAAACATCCTGTGTTTTTTGTAATATTGTAATAAGGCTGCCGGGAACAGCTGCATATTCATCCAGCACACCGTCAATCAGCGAAAGATTGATTTTATTATTTTCGCAATTACAGGGACTCATTTTTCTTCCTCCAAAGTTAGTTAAACTTAAAAATATAATAATATACATTCACCAAAAATGCAATTTGAAAATATTGCAACTTTTATCGAAAAAACTGTTAACTATCGACACAAAGGCAAAAAGGATGTAAAATATATACAGATATTTCAGAGGTGTATTTTATGACAAAAAATTATTTAACCGAAATGCATTTGCACACAAAAGAAACCAGCAATTGCGGTAAAATGCCTGCGGCGGAAACTGTCGAAAATTATATATCACTCGGATTTAACACGATAGTTGTAACCGACCATTTCAGCACTCACACGTATTTTAAATATGATTACAACAGTCTTGGTTGGCAAGAAAAAGTTGATATTTTTTTGAAGGGATATAACACGGCTAAAGAAGCGGCAAAAGGCAGAATAAACATTTTACTTGGTATGGAGCTTCGATTCGATTCGGAAAGCGACCCAAACGATTATCTTGTTTACGGCATCGACGAGAACTTTTTAAGAGAGCATAAAGATATTTTAGATATGAACATTTCAAGTTTTTCGGCGCTTGCACGAAAAAACGGGTTAATGATATTTCAGGCTCATCCGTTCAGATTCGGAATGAAAATAATAAACGTCAAATATCTTGACGGGATTGAAGTGTGCAACAGAAATATCGAGCATGACTCACACAATGACATTGCGGCTCTTTGGGCGGAAAAATTCGGGCTGAAAAAAACAGCCGGGTCAGACCACCACCAAAAAGGAAATGAGGGACTTGCCGGTATCATAAGTAAGCATGAAATAACTTCAAATAAAGTTCTTTTGGACACTCTCAAAAAACAAGATTATACACTCTATGAAAAACAGCTCTGAGGAATTACCCAGAGCTGTCGTTTATTGTTTTGTCGGCATAACTCCCGCAGGAAGATCGGGCATATTATTATAAACAGGAATAATAAAAGTAAAAGAGTTTGAAAGTTGAGCCATTTTGCTGTACTTATTATAGGTTCTTATTCCCTCGGAGCTTGCAGCCATAATATTTGACATATACTGATGCGAATAGAGACCGCCGTTTGCAATTACATCAAACTTTTGGAAATACAAAGTATTTTGCCCTACGTTGATGTATCCCGTTGCTATGTATTTGGCTCCGCCGAGTATTGCCTTGTATCTGCTGTTCCAAGGTCTCAGGTATTTTTCTTCGGACGAAGGCGTTGAAGCCCATTTAAGCGCGTTAATTACCGGATCGCTGCTTTGATAAGCACCGATATTATAATAGTTATATATGCCTTCGTATCCCGGTTCTTTGCCGCTTACGGAGCGGCTTCCGTTTACTCCGACTTCCTGTATAACCCGCGATACCAAATGATAAGGGCTTACATTATACGATTCGGCAGCGCTCATAAACGCCTGTGCATATGTTACCGTAACATCGGTCTCTAAATTATTTCCGATAGTTTCTCTTGAACCGCCCACAAATTGAAATAAGATCATTGCATCCGCAACATCTATCTCGCCGTCTTCGTTGAGGTCGGCAACAGATTTGCCGTTACCCAAGTCAGAAATACTGCCTGCCGAATACTGAAACAGCATCATTGCATCCGCGATATCGGTTTTACCGTCTGAATTCAAATCACATGAGCCGTTGTCGTAATTTTTCTCTCCGGTACTGATTTTTGTATTATCCATAAATGTGCCTTTAAGCATTGATTCGACACCGGAAAGAGTTTGCGCGTTTTTGTCATATGACAATGTTTCAAATTGAAAAATGTCACTTTCTTTTGTCAGGAAATTACGTGGGTCAAGATAATATGACACAACATCGCTTGATGCCTGGAACCAAGTCTTACCGTCAATCGGAGTCCATGTACCCGTTGACGGATTGTAAGTTTTGTCTGTCACGGATAAATATTTTTTATCGTACGGAGGTACCTGAAGAGCACTTCTGCCGCTTACGTTTTCATTTTCAAGGACCTCATTCCATGAAAGACCGGTGTATAAAAATTTAAAATTCCAATTTGGATGTGCGCTTTTCAGCTTATCTATATAGCTTTTATAAAACTCCGGAACCTCATCCGAAATGCCGCTGTCACTTGTTACGGTAACAAGTCCGGTTGAAACATAACAGTTCTCATAGAACTTACCGTCATAGTTAAATTCAATTTTATACCAATCTTTTTTTGTCGTTCCGTCATCACATTTTACTCTGTCGATAATAATTATCTGAGTATTTGCCGGTAGATTCCTTACCACAATCGAATGGCCGGTCCCGGGACCGCTTCTTATATTAGCCTGACTTTTAATAACCCCGTTTTTGCTTGCGGCAAAAGCAGATACCGATAAGACAGCCAACAAGACAGCTGTCAAAAGTATTGTTTTAAAAATTCTTCGGCTTCTCATAAATTTTCCCTTTGCTGTTTACTAACAATAAAATAACAAAATATGACTGAATAATCAAGTCTTATTTTTGGAAATGATATCATTCAGGTAACAAATTATGCCGTTCGCTATACCGTCGGCTATAACCTCTTGCGAATTGTGATCGCTGAGCACGGCACACTCTGTAGGATTTGAAAAGTAACCGCACTCCACAAGAACCGACGGACATTCCTCGATTCTTGTAACCTTATAAGGAAAGAAACGTTTGCTGCCGTCCGGCTGTATAATTTTTGCCCTCATATCCGGGCGATCTTCATAAATATTTTTCCAGCTCTCCTCAAGTCCACTTAAAATAAGACGGGCAGGCAATTCAGAATTTGCCCTGTAATAATACACTTCAGGACCCGAAAGCGACGAAACGCTTTCGGAAAAATTATTATGTACCGAAACGAACAAATCCGCACCGCTGTAACGAGCCATGGACTGCCTTTTATCAACGGACCAAAAAGTATTGTCGGAACGTGTCAATATTACGTTTATTCCGGCATTTTCCAATTTTTCCCGAACTGAGAGAGTAATATTAAGATTAACGTCCGACTCATATACTCCGTTTACACCGATTGTTCCGCAATCCTTGCCTCCGTGGCCGGCGTCAAGCGCAACAGTCGCATTTGACAGGTTGTCCGGAGCGTCTTTAAAGACAAGCGACAATTTGCCGTCTGCCGTATATGAAGCGGTGTAACCGTAAAACACACCCGGTATTTTAAGATACAGCCGCAATACATAAGTTCCGTTATCACCTTTTAGCCATTCGCCGCGATCGATTATTTTACTGCCGTTAAAATTAAGTTTCCCGACAGCACTGCCGGTATAGTAAAAAGTAAAATCCAAATACGACGCATTAAAAGATTTAACATTATATGCTCGTTCGAGATAACCGGTATAGTATTGCTGATCGGGAAAATCTGCATTAAACGGTACTTTCCAATCTGTTTTGAGCAATAATCCTGTCTGTTTTTTTGTGTTTACGGAGGCAACGCTTATTGAATTTTCGGGCAAAACGAAGCCGTCAACAACATTGCATTCATCTTTTTTTATTATTTTGCCCGAACCGAGAAATGCATATTCTTTATTATCAATAACCTTTTCATCGATATAATAATCAATTGTTCCGTCAGGCAGCGGTGAGCAATGCGGGTCCGATTTATCACTTGTGCTGTCTGCCGGTATAGTTTCGGCGTAAGGCACGTTTATTACACAAATTTTTGCCTGCCCTAACCCGTGATCATCGGTATAAGAAATATTTTTTACAGTATCCCCATTTTCCGCCTGATGAAAAACAGACAAAGATTTCGAACCGTTTGAGTCGACGGCAAACAATGCGATTGCCGCCGTCAACACCATCAAAATTATTATAAGTATTATTCGTTGTTTATTAAAAAGTTCCTTAAAATCTTGCATTTTTACATCCCAAACCAATTTTAATTATTATAACACATTTTTTATGTTTTGGTATTCCTTTTCGGCAATTTCCGACTTATTTTCCGCAAATAAAAAAGAATATGAATACACGGCAAAACCGCAGTAATTATTCTTTTTTCTTGAATACCTTATTTCTTCGGAACATATATTGCCGTTTTCGCACCATTCATTTTTTCCGTTCCCCGCATTGTCGTCCGTTTTTCCGCTTTTATAATATGCCAGACCTACGCACAGCATAACATTACCGCTTTTCACCGCCTCCGACCATTGGTTTAACATGTTTAAAAACGGTTTACTGCTGTTTTTAAATCCATAATAAAGCTGCGGCATAATAATGTCTGCATATCCCCCTTGCGAACACCACTTTAAAACATCCGCGTACAGCATTGAATAATTTTTTTCTATGTCCCCTGCAGGACTTATCACCACTTTCACGTCTTGCTTTATTGACTTAACGGCGGAATACAGCCCGCTTATAAAAGAATTAACATTTTCTCTGCGCCAATCGTTAAGTGACAACCATCCCCCTTCATTGCGATAATTTGTATATAAATCAACATCCATCCCTTCATCGACGGTCGGGTAAAAATAATCATCCATATGTATAGCCGATATATTGTAATTTCTCACTATTTCGCGAACGCCGTCAATGATTATCTTCTGTGCTCTTTTTGATGATGGATTATAATAAATCCCGCTGCCTGTTATTATCAGATCGTCCGTCAAAGGATTATCTGTGTACCATTGCTTAGCCGGATTAGATTCGCTTAAATCGTCAAAATTATCTTTATAGCTCACACGGTACGGATTTATCCACGCCTCAATTTTCAATCCGTATTTTTCAGCTTCATTTGTAGCTATAAGGAACGGATCATAACCCGGGTTCTTTCCCTGCTCGCCTGTTATATATGATGACCAAGGAAAAATTTCGGAGGCGCAGAAGCTGTCGGAAAACGGTCTGACCTGAAAAATAACTGTATTAAGTCCGAATGCTTTGATATTCTCAAACATTGAATCGATCTTATTTTTAAAGTCTTCGGCAGTCCCTCCCCCGACTGATTTCATAGACAATTCATTGTAGTTTATCCACACGCCGCGATATTCATCAGTGATAATATCATCGGCATTAAAACTGTTGTCATTACCACTGTCAAATGATGTGGCTTCGGGCTCGGCAAGATTTATGTTCTTCGGGCTGCAAGACGAGAGAAGCAGCAAAGCAAACAGAATTACAGTAAATTTTTTAAACATTCAAAGCCTTCCTTTTCGCATTGACAAGCAAATGATTAAATTATATTATAGTAGCGGTGATATTATGGACGCTTGGAAATACATACTTGTATACTACATTTCTATTTCAATCCCGTCGGTAATTATAACCGTCTATGACAAAATAGCCGCAATAAAAAAAGCTGTAAGAATCCCCGAAAAAACTCTTATGGCTTTTGCCTCTCTCGGAGGCGCCGCAGCAATGTATGTAACTATGAAGGCAATAAGGCATAAAACTCTTCACAAAAAATTTATGATAGGTTTACCGATTATAATAATTGTGCATACATTGATTATAGGCCTTTCGTATTGCTTTTTAACAACAAAATAATAAAGATTAGGTAAAAACCAAGTTCAATTCCGCTTAAATTTTTTCGTTTTTCTTCAACCGCGAGCGGGCTTAAAATAGGTAAACAAAACATTCTTTCAGATAACAAAAGACAGCACAGAGAGTAAAAATACTCTTTGAGCTGTCTTTTTTGAATAATATTTTGCTGTAAGCCGTCTTTTTAAAACAACAGACAAGGTTACTTAAATTATCGGTCCTCTCTGAAATATGAAAGTCCGAGAGAAGCCGGTCCTTGGTTTTCTTTCTTATCTCTTACACTTACAAGGATAAGAACAACTATGGTGACTACATAAGGGATCATCTTGTAAAGCTCCTGTGTGCGGAGTGCGCCCGGAACATAAAGATAAACAATATAGAGTCCGCCGAACACTATAGAACCGAGTATGCTGAGATTCGGACGCCAAATAGCAAATATAACAAGCGCAATTGCAAGCCAACCCCTGTCGCCGAAGCCGTCATTCGACCAAACGCCGTTGGCGTAATCCATTACATAATAGAGTCCGCCGAAGCCCGCAATAACACTTCCTATGCATGTAGAAAGATATTTGGCTCTGTTTACGTTTATTCCTGCAGCATCGGCTGTCGCGGGATTTTCGCCTACCGCACGAAGATTTAATCCGTGGCGGGTATGATTTAGGAAATAAGAACAGATAATTGCGATTATTACAGCTGCATATGCCAAAAATCCGTATGACAAAAACAGCTTACCGAACCAACCAGTAGTTTCGGCTCCGGGTAAAGTGGTTCTGAAGAAATTGCTTGTTGTTGTAAGTGCCACCGACGGTACATCGGCACCGGTGAGCTTTATGAGAGAGCCGCCGAAGAAATTACCGAAACCGGTTCCGAAAGTCGTCAGCGCAAGACCCGTTACATTCTGATTAGCCCGCAAAGTAACTGTGAGGAAACAATAAATCAAGCCTGCGAGTAAAGAGCCCAAAGCGCAGCACAAAAGCGGAATCATAACCGCAAGGAAACCGACTGCATCGGACGGAGATGAGAGGGAATTTTCATAAAGAAACGCACCTATAACACCGCTCATGCCGCCGATATACATTACGCCGGGGATTCCGAGGTTAAGGTTGCCGGACTTTTCTGTCATTATTTCGCCCGTCGAACCAAAAAGAAGCGGTATGCCCTGCATTATGGCTCTATGGAGAAAAGTAATCAATGAAAACATTTTACTTTACCTCCTTTTTAGATTTTCTGAACTTCAGCTCATAGTTGATAAAGAATTCACTGCCTATGATGAAGAAAAGAATTATACCGGTTATAATATCCGAAAATGATTCGTTGAGATTAAACACCATCGAAATCTGACTTGCACCCGCATCAAGGAAAACAAGCAGGAAAGATGTCAAAATCATATATATCGGGTTGAATTTGGCAAGCCAGGATACCATTATTGCGGTAAATCCTCTACCGTCTGCCGTTGTAGATGAAATGGTATGATCGGTTCCACCCACAAGTAAGAATCCTGCTATACCGCAAATTGCACCCGAAAGGAACAAGGTTCTCATAATAACTTTTTTAACATTGATGCCTATGTATCTCGCCGTATTTTCAGATTCGCCTACGACCGAAATCTCATAGCCGTGTTTACTGTACTTGAGATATACATACATAGCTATCGTTATTACCAAAACGATTATAATATTAAGAAGATAATCATATTTTCCGATAGTCGGAAGCCAGCCGTCCATTGTATTGCTGTTAATAACACCTATCTTGCCCGAACCCTTGGGATTTTCCCAATACATACAGAAATACGAAACAATTTGAATCGCAACATAGTTCATCATTAATGTAAATAATGTTTCGTTTGTATTAAATCTTGCTTTGAATATTGCAGGAATCAATGCCCAAACGGCGCCTGCAATAACGCTTGCAACAAGCATTATAACAATCAAAAGTGCGTTGGGGACTTTGCCGCCGAGCAAAATCATACATGCAGCAGTAGCAAGACCTCCGATAAGCACTTGTCCCTCACCGCCGATATTCCAAAAGCGCATTTTAAATGCCGGCGTGATAGCGAGCGAAACACACAGAAGCATTGCAAGGCTCTGCAGTAGTTTCCAAATTTTTCTCTCGGTTCCGAATGCGCCCTCAAACATTGTTTTGTAAACGCTTATCGGATTTTCACCGGTTAAAAGCATAGTAACTACAGCACATACTATAAGAGCGGCAACAATGGAGCCGAGACGTATAGCCCAAGATTTATATTTAGGAACATTGCCTCTTTTTGCAACATGGAAAAGAGGCTCACGGACCTTTTTATTACTCATGCTTTGCCCTCCCTGTCGGTATTTTTTGTCATAAGAATACCGATTTCATCTTTTTTAGCGGTTCTGCCGTCAACTATGCCGGTTATTTTTCCGCTGTTCATAACCATTATTCTGTCGCAGAGCTCAATAAGAACATCGAGGTCCTCACCGACAAATATAACGGACGTTCCGTGTTCCTTTTGCTTATTGAGAAGATCATAGATCAGGTATGATGAGTTTACATCAAGTCCGCGAACGGGATATGCAACCATCAAAACAGTCGGATTTGACGCTATCTCTCTACCAACAAGAACCTTTTGAACGTTACCGCCTGAAAGGCGGCGAACAGGGGTTTCTGCACTCGGGGTAACTACTTCCAGATCTTTAATAATTGTATTTGCGAGATCTTTAGGCGCCTTTCTCTCAAGAAAAGCCGTGTGACCGCCCTTATAAGACCTCAGCATCATATTATCGACAATATCCATATTGCCGACAAGACCCATTCCGAGCCTATCCTCTGGAACAAATGAAAGAGCGACGCCGAGTTTTCTGATTTCTTTCGGAGATTTGCCTACAAGCTGGCTCTCCTCGCCGTCTTTGGACTTGTATAAAATACTCGAACCCTTTACAGTCTGCTGCAAACCGGCTATTGACTCAAGTAATTCTTTTTGTCCGCAGCCGGAAATACCTGCAATACCGAGGATTTCACCGCTGTTGGCGGTAAAATTGACATTGTCAAGAACAAGCTTGCCCTCATGGTTTTTAACGGAAAGATTCTTAACATCAATACGAAGTTCGGGGTTTTTAGGCTCAGTTCTCTTTATGTTGAGGCTTACTTTTTCGCCCATCATCATTTCCGTTAGAGACTGTTCCGTAGCGTCCTTTGTCTCAACCGTGCCGACATACATACCCTTTCTGAGAATAGTGACTCTATCGGAGATTTCAAGCACTTCGTGCAGTTTGTGTGTAATTATTATAATCGACTTGTTATCCTCACGCATTTTTCTGAGAACGTCGAACAATTTTTCGGTTTCCTGCGGCGTCAAAACAGCGGTGGGCTCATCGAGAATAAGTATGTCGGCACCTCTGTAAAGCACCTTGATTATTTCTACCGTCTGCTTTTCCGAAACAGACATTTCATAAATTTTCTTACTGAAATCAATGACGAAGCCGTACTTGTCACATATTGCTTTAACTCTCTTTTCGGCTTCTTTCAAATTATACTTTTTGCCGTCGTTTACGCCCAAAACAATATTTTGGACAGCGTTAAAAACATCAACAAGCTTAAAATGCTGATGTATCATACCGATTTTTAAATCAAAAGCATCTTTCGGAGATTTAATAACGACCTCTTTGCCGCCCACATAAATCTCGCCGGAATCCGGAAAATATATTCCCGAAACCATATTCATAAGTGTTGTCTTACCGGAGCCGTTTTCTCCGAGTATTGATAATATTTCGCCGTTTTTTACTTGTAAGTCAACATCTTTATTAGCAATTGTACTGCCGAATGTCTTAGTTATCCCTTTTAACTCCAGAGCAAAAGGAGCAGCCATAAAAATCCACACAGCCTTTCTCACGCAAATTTAGAATTCAAAACCATGCTCTTTTGAGAATAAGGTCCTGTAAAAATAATCGAAAACAGTTGAAAAACTATTTCCCAATAAATAACTATACCGTGGTCGATTTTCATCGACCACGGATATAGTATAAAATCTGTGTATTCAGCCTTAGAACTGTGTATCAAGAAGAGTGATACCGTCTATCTGTACATCGAAGTAAGGAGCAGAACGCTTTTCTGATTCATGGAAGTAACCATCCGAAACGACCTCGGTGTCACCTGCGTTATCAGCATCGGAGTTAACGTCAGCCAAGTAACCTGTAAGGTGACCGTCGGCATCAACAGTAGCATTCTTATTTTTGCTGTCTGATACGGTTACAGTAAATGTAGAAGTATCAAATACATGAAGTTTACCGCTTTCAAGTTCAGCCTTAACTTCATCAATCTTTGCTTGAGTGCCTTCAGCAGCCGCCTGAGTATTTATATCGGTAAGTACAACAGAACCTGTGCTGAGTGTGCCGGTCCAATCGGTGTCAATAGCTTTACCGTTTTTAACGCAATCGATAGCATACTCAAGATAAGGAGCCCAGTCTATTCTTGAAGATACAATGAATGTGTTGGGACAAGCAGAAACAGTAGAACCGTTATAAGAAACATTGGGAACGCCTGCAGCTTCGCAAGCAGTCGGGGCACCCATTGAGTCAGCATGCTGGCTGATAAGTACGCAACCATTGTTTATAAGCTTCTGAGCAGCTTCTTTTTCAGCTGTCTCATCATACCAAGAACCTGTAAAGGTAACTTCCATGGTAACTGACGGACAAACGCTCTTAGCGCCGAGATAGAAAGAAGTATAACCGGAAATAACTTCTGCGTAAGTATAAGCACCGACATAACCCATCTTTGCTTTGTCGGCTGTAATCTTACCGGAAGAAATCATTTCGTTAAGCTTCATGCCGGCAGCAACACCTGCAAGATATCTGCCTTCATATATTGAAGCAAAAGCGTTATGATAATTTGAAAGGCCTTCGGTATGAGCTTTGGTTCCTGTCGCATGCAAGAACTGAACATCCGGGAACTTTTTAGCCGCCTGAATTATATAAGACTCGTGACCGAAGCTGTCTGCAAAGATGATGTTGCATCCTTCGTCAACAAGCTCGGCTGCTGCATCGTAGCATGCCTGTGTTTCGCTGATGTTGGTCTTCTTAAGAATCTCAACGCCGGCTTTTTTGCAAGCCTCTTCAGCTGCATTAATAAAGTTCTTGTCATAAGTTGAGTTTTCGTCATGCAGGAATATAAAGCCTACTTTGACATTTGCTGCTTTGCCGGTTGTGTTTGTGTCACTGTCGGTTTTGCCGCATGCAGCAAAACAAAGGACGATCATAGCAACTGACAAAAGAATGCTGAGAACCTTTTTCATTTGTGTTTCCTCCAGTTTTTTGACATAATATTATGAACAGAAGCTCTCCCCCTGTGTCATACAAACAAATAAAAGATCACTGTTTCTTAAATACAATGCTTCCGCTGTCCGCATCCATGCTCTCAATAATCGCAAGAGACTCGACACGAACGCCTTTTTGTCTGATAAGCTCGCCGCCGCGCTGAAAGCCTTTTTCAACCGCAATGCCGACGCCCTCAACGGTAGCACCCGCCTTTTGCGCTATATCCAAAAGTCCGTTTAACGCGCACCCGTTGGCAAGGAAGTCATCAATGATAAGAACGTGATCTTCTGAAGAAAGATATTTTTTTGAAAGAATTACATCATATACTCTTTTATGGGTAAATGACTCAATTTTAGTAGAATAAACTTCACCGTCAATATTAACGGTCTGTGATTTTTTTGCAAAAACCACAGGGACATTGTCGAAATACTGTGCTGCGATACAGGCTATACCTATACCGGAGGCTTCAATAGTGAGTATTTTGTTTATAGGGGCATCGCTGAAAAGACGCTTAAATTCCTTACCAATATCGTTAAACAGCGAAATGTCCATCTGATGATTTAAAAACGAATCCACCTTGAGTACATTGCCGGGCTTAACAATACCGTCTTTTATAATTCTGTCTTCAAGCAGTTTCAAAAAAATCGCCCCACGTAAAAATATGTTAATATTATACATTAACTTTACAAACATTTCAACTAAAACTCGAGAAAACTGTAAATCTGTCTGAATTTATCATTTTATGTTCACAAATTGCGTTCTTTTAGGTATAATGACTAATACAAAAACAACGGAGGTAAGAAATGGTCACAGATCTGACTAAGGGAAATCCTGAAAAAACACTTTGGAAATTTACGTTGCCAATGATAATCAGCGTTATGTTTCAGCAGCTTTACAGTACTGTTGACAGCATAGTTGCCGGGCAATTTGCAGGCGTAAATGCGCTTGCCGCTGTCGGAGCATCATATCCCGTAACAATGATTTTTATCGCAATAGCAAACGGTTCCAACATCGGATGCTCTGTTGTTATCTCACAGCTGTTCGGCGGCAAACGCATTACTCATATGAAAACGGCTGTCAATACATCTATTATCTCTTCTTTTGTTTTGTCTCTTATACTGACCACTGTAGGTCTGTCCTCTTCAAAGACACTTTTAAAAGCCATGGGTACACCTGACAACATTATGGCGGATTCCGTAACTTATCTCAATATTTATGCGGCGGGTATGGCGTTTCTGTTCATATACAATATAAGTACAGCTGTTTTTACGGCTCTCGGTGATTCAAAAACACCCTTATACTTTTTGATTTTTTCGTCGCTGACAAACATAGTTCTTGATTTAATATTTGCCGGTCCTATGGAAATGGGCGTTGCCGGAGTTGCCTGGGCAACTTTTATTGCACAAGGCGTTTCCGGCATCTTAGCTTTTATCGCACTACTCAGAAAAATACATAATATTAAAAGTGAAAAGCCTCAAATATTTTCCGGAAAAATGCTGCTCAGAATAACAAAAGTTGCCGTGCCGAGCATCTTACAACAAAGCTTTGTTTCGGTAGGCAACGTATTTATACAAGGTCTTATCAACAGTTTCGGCGCCGCTGTTGTAGCCGGTTTCGCAGCTGCCATGAAGCTTAACACATTTACAATAACCACGCTTGTCACATTAAGCAACGGTATTTCAAGCTACACAGCGCAAAATATCGGTGCACATAATACCGACAGAGTCAAAAAAGGATTCGGTTCGGGACTGAAAATTGCACTGCTGGTTGCACTTCCGTTTTTTATAGCATTTTTCTTTTTCCCAAAGTATATGATGATGATATTTGTTTCACATGATAATACTGATGTTATAACAGCCGGCGTTCAATTTTTAAAAATCGTATCACCATTCTATTTTTTAGCGACAGTTAAAATAATTGTTGACGGAATTTTGCGTGGCTCGGGAGCTATGCTCAGTTTTATGGTTTCAACATTTACAGACCTTATACTCCGCGTAATTTTTGCCTTCATTCTCACACCTCACATAGGGCAGCTCGGAATTTGGTGGTCCTGGCCGATAGGCTGGATAGTTGCAAGCTTGGCTTCGCTTACTCTGTATCTCTCCGGTGTATGGAAAAAAGCAAAAGTATAGTTTAATCATCATTGCAAAAAAGGCCGCCCGGTTAGCTGAAATCGAGCGGTCTTTTTTGTTTATCGTTTTTATGATATTTTCATACCGAGTCTTAATTTATCGCTTATCATGGCGATAAATTCGGAATTTGTGGGCTTTCCGCGAGAGTTCTGTATTGTGTATCCGAAGTATGAACTCAAAACATCAACGTCTCCCCTGTCCCACGCAACTTCTATTGCATGACGAATGGCACGCTCAACTCTCGAAGAAGTTGTTGAAAAAGTTTTGGCAACAGTAGGATATAAAACCTTTGTTACGGAATTCATCATTTCGCTATCATTTATCGACAGAATAATCGCCTCACGTAAATACTGATAACCTTTTATGTGCGCAGGAACACCGATTTGATGCATAATATCGCTTACAACAACTTCCAAATCGGCTGAACTGTCGGCAGGATGAAGTTTACCGAGCTTTGAATTATCACGCCAACCTGTCATCTGCGTTATTCTTTCAGCCATCATATTCATATCAAACGGCTTTAAGAAATAATAATCCGCACCTGCCGACAATACTTCCTGCTCAAATCTTTGATTGTCAACACTTGACATAACCATCATCAAAGGTTTCTTTTCAAGCTTCATCTTAGGCATTTCTTTCAGCACACCTAAAGCGTCAATGGCTGTCATAAACGCATCCATAACGACAACGTCGGGTTTTTCTGTCTCGGTTTTATGTAAAACCTCGGCGCCGTTTTTCGGCACCATTTTCACATCACAACCGTAAGAACGCAGAACTCCCGCACAAGTCTGCCCAAAATCATTGCCCTCTGACACCATCATCACTTTTAAACCGCTTTTCATTTTTGTATACCTCCAAATTTTTTATTTCTGACATATTTTACCATATTAGTTATATCTTGACAAGAGCTTTTTAATAAATAATTTAAATTTTTTTCAAATTAATTGTGTAATCGCCATAACAACTTAAAAAGTGCGACAAAACCGACTATTATGTTTCATATACAGTTATAATGCCATTAAAAACGCCGGAACGACAAATGACGTTCCGGCGCCTTATCAGGATGCTTTTTCAAGCTGTTTCTCAGCCTTTAAAGTTTCGGATACTTTAAGCATATTATCGGCAAAAACAGCATATCCGCGAAGCGGATCATTCACAAATACATGCGTTACGGCGCCGACGAGCATACCGTCTTGAATGATGGGGCTGCCGCTCATTCCTTGAATTATGCCGCCTGTTTTTTCGATTAGAGAACTGTCGGTTATTTCAATTATCATATTTTTAGACGAGCTGCTGTCATTATTACATATTCGTACAATTCTCGCATCGTAGCATTGCGGACCGTTTTCGTCAACCGTGGAAATAATTTTAGCCGGACCTGTTTTAACTTCCTGCTTTGTTGCTATGGGCACAGAGTCGCTTGTCGGAGAGATATTTTTCAAATATCCGTATACGCCGCAGGTCGTATTCAAGGAAAGCGTTCCTATATCCGTATCCTGAAATACGCCGCAGAGTTCTCCGGTTGACCCGCAAGAGCCTTTATAGCATCCGGTTATTTTTGTTTTGACAGCATCTCCGTCGGCAAGCGGCATAATTATACCTGTGTCAACATCACATACTGCATGACCGAGTCCTGCAAACACCCCGCTGTTTGAATCAACGAATGTTATTGTGCCGAAACCAGCCATACTGTCTCTTACCCATATACCGGCTTTATAACAATTATCATTTTTCGAAAGTGCAGGCGTCAATTTTAAATTCAAAACTTTTTTTCCGCGTTTAACCGAAAGTTTCATTTCGCTGCCGCTATCTTCTTGTACCGCTTTTTCTATTTCTGCGGAAGAATTTACATCTTCTCCGTTCACTGACAATATTATATCACCGGAATTCAGTCCTGCCGTTTTTGCGGGATTTGATATTCCATCTTCGGTATAAACATCATCCGAACCGACAACCACAACGCCTTTTGTAAACATTCGTATACCGAAAACATCACCCGACGGAATTACATATTTTCTCTCAGAAACAATAACATCGGCGGTTTTTACCGGAATAACCTTCAGAGCGGAAATATCCACAGTGTATTCACCAAGCACAGTGCCCTTTGCCGCATTCTCGGAATTAACTGAAACCGAACCGTCGCCGCTTGATATCCGATACGAAAATATCTCGTTGAATTTCAGCTTTTCGTCACTTACCAGGTGAATACTATCCGGAATACTTTTTATGCCGTAAATTACAAATGCAAATATAACAGAGGCTGCTAACAATCCGAAAGTGCTGAGAAATTTAAAAAATTTTTTCATCCTACACCTCCGTATATGCAGTGATCACTGCATTTATAATTTTGACCTTTTCGCGGATTTTATGTTATGAAAAAATAAGGCTTTACGGTTAATTTACACGGAAATATTATTTCCGAATAAACCGTAAAGCCTGCATAAAATATATTTATTTTTTTAATGAACAAATAATTTTTGAAACCGTTTCTTCCGGGGAAAGATCCGCGGTATCTACGGTGATATCGGCATATTTTTTATAAAGAGGAAGTCTCTCATAAAAAATATCGTCGATTGTTTGGTCTTTTGACGCCGCAACGCCTCGTGTTTTAATATTATTGAGCCTTGCCTTAACATTCTCAAGCGGAACATCAATAAAGACAATTACAGAATTTCGTTTGAGCTTTTTCATGGCTTCATCACGAAAAACGGCGCTGCCGCCCGTCGCTATTACGCTGTTTTCGCACTTAAGCGACAGTATTGCATCCCTTTCTTTGTCAAGGAAGCACTGAAGACCTTTTTCGTTTATTATATCCTGCAAAAGAGCCTTTTCACGCTGTTGTATAACAAGATCCGTATCCACAAAGCCCACGCCGAGCGTTTTTGCGAGAATAACACCGACGGTGCTTTTTCCCGAAGCCGGCATACCGATAAGAACAATATTTTTCATCAGATGGAAATTTCGTGAGCCATCTTGTAAAGGTCAAGATCAATCGACTTTTTCATATTGAGAGCCTCAAATATGTCAAAATCAACAATTTCATCCTTTTGCATAGCTACGACACGGTTACCGATACCTTGTTTTAAAAGTTCAACCGCTTTATAGCCCATCTGGCTTGCGACAACTCTGTCGCGAACTGTCGGCGAACCGCCGCGCTGTACATGGCCCAAAACCGTTGCACGGGACTCTACACCCATTTCCGCCTCAATCTTTTTGGCCATTTCAGCTACACCGCCGACACCCTCGGCAACAATTATTATGAAATGTCTTTTTCCGGTCTTTTGAGTTTTCTTCATTCTGTCAATAACGTCGCGCTCGAAATCAAAATCGACTTCCGGAATAAGAATTGTGGTAGCACCGCAAGCAATACCGGCATTAAGAGCTATATATCCGGCGCGTCTGCCCATAACCTCAACAACCGAGCAACGATCGTGAGACTCGGTTGTATCACGAAGTCGGTCAACCATTTCCATAGCCGTATTCATTGCGGTATCATAACCTATTGTATAATCACAGCACGCAATATCATTGTCAATCGTACCGGGAATACCTACACAAGGTACGCCTCTGAGTGAAAGGTCACGGGCACCGCGGAAAGATCCGTCGCCGCCGATAACAACTACACCTTCCATATTATGTTCTTTACATACTTCAATGGCCTTTTTCATACCGTCTTCGGTTTTGAATTCGGGGCTTCTTGCCGAGTAAAGAATTGTACCGCCGCGATTGATTATATTGGAAACACTGCGAAGATTCATTTCGTACATATCACCATACATAAGGCCGTTCCAGCCTCTTCTGATGCCCATTACACGAAAGCCGTTTTCACAACCCGATCTTACAACGGCTCTGATTGCGGCATTCATACCGGGGGCATCTCCGCCGCTTGTCAATACGCCAATCGTTTTCATTTAAAATCACCTCAAATATATACATTCAAATCATTATGATACACTAAAGAAAAATATTGTCAAGCAATTTTAACATTTTTCTTATATTTGTATAACAACATTTTTTTCGCCGTTAATTCTTTTAAGTTCCGAAATCATCGGTTCATTCGGAGTTGTCGGAAAATGCTGCCTTTCATAGCTTTTTGTATCCTCAAAATAGTAGTATACAGGTAGCATACCCTCAAAGATAGTAATAAGATTTGTACTTTTTTTAACTTCCTCACAGTTTTTTGTGCGAAATCTTACAAAAAGGCCCTTTCTTACCGATTTTTTCGGCTTATCGGAATTTTGAGAAACTGTGTCGGCGGCAGCAATAGTGTTTTCATCCGGAGGTAAAGAGACGCTGTCCATAACTATTTTCGGCTCTTCGTCCTCTCTCAGAGACAGTCTGCCGCTCAGCAGTACAACGCTGCCGACATTCAAAAATTCGGAATACTTGAGCAAAAGTTTTGGAAACACTATTACTTCAATTGACGCGTGAACATCTTCAAAGCCCAAAAACGCCATTGTGCTGTCGGACTTTGTAACTTTTTTCTTTATTGAAGTTATTATTCCAAGCACTCGTACAGGGCTGTTATCCGTATATCTTCCCGAAACATCTTCTTCTGTATTCACCATTTCAAGAACACTGTCGGAACGGAGCTTTTTAGAAAGTGTCTCATACTGAGCCATAGGATGCCCCGTAAGATACAAACCGGTCATCTCCTTTTCCATAGACAAAAGCTCAAGTGTCGGGTATTCATCACATGATTTATATTGCGGTTCGTTGTTGCCTGCCGCTACACCGCCCAAATCAAACAAGCCGAGTTGCCCGTCAACATTGTTCCTTTTATCACGCTCAATATTTTCAACAATTAAAGGTAAATTTGTAAGCATTTCACGGCGATTAAGTCCGAGTCCGTCAAGAGCTCCGCTTTTAATTAAGCCTTCAACGGCACGTTTGTTAAAATCCTTGCCGTATGTCCTTTTACAAAAGTCATACAGCGATTTGTATTTGCCGTTGGCACTTCGTTCTTTGACAATCGTATCAATAAAATTGTAGCCGAGATTTTTAATGGCAAGCAATCCGAATCGAACGCTCTTGCCGTCAGATGTAAAGGCTTTGAAACTCTCGTTGACGCTCGGTGACAGCACATTTATTTTCAGTCTTGCCAAATCGTCAATGTAAAGTGCTATTTTTGTTGAATCATCAATGACACTTGTAAGGAGCGCGGCTGTAAATTGAGCCGGAAAGTGGCATTTTAAATATGCGGTCCGATATGCAATTACAGCATATGCGGCAGAATGAGACTTATTGAACGCATAGGAAGCAAAAGATGACATATCATCAAAAATGCTGTTGGCAACTTCGGCAGGTATTCCGCGCCTCACGCATCCGTCGCACGCGTAAGTACCGTCCGGATTTTTCAATCCGTTTACAAAGTATTCTCTCTCCTGCTCCATAACTTTGTGTTTTTTCTTTGACATGGCGCGTCTTACAATATCCGCACGCCCGAAAGAGTATCCCGCAAGTTCTCGGAATATTTGCATAACCTGCTCTTGATATACCATACAGCCGTAAGTAACATCAAGAATATTTTTAAGTTGCGGCGTCTTGTATCTGATGTTTTTCGGATTATGTCTGTTATTTATATACATATCAATTGAATCCATAGGGCCGGGTCTGTACAAAGAAATAACAGCGATTATATCCTCTATATTTTGCGGTTTTAAACGGGTTATAACATTTCTTATCCCCGCCGACTCACATTGAAATACGCCATAAGTATACCCTGCCGACAGCATATCATATGTCGCCTTATCGTCAAGCGGAATTTTTTCAATATCAAAATCGGGAATATTGTTTTCTCTTACCGATTTTACGGTATCACTTATTACCGTAAGTGTTCTGAGGCCGAGAAAATCCATTTTAAGAAGTCCGAGTTCTTCGATAGTAGTCATGGTATACTGCGTAACTACGGACTCATCATTTCTTGCTAACGGAACATATTGGTCAACAGGTTTATCGGTTATAACGACGCCCGCCGCATGGGTTGATGTGTGCCTCGGCATACCTTCAACGGATTTTGCCGTATCGACAAGCTCCTTGATTTTTGCGTCTTTATCATAAAGAGCTTTAAGCTCCTGATTTTTTAAAAGAGCCTTTTCTATTGTCATACCGATCTCGCGCGGAATCATTTTTGAAACCGTATCAACGGTATTGTACGGTATCCCGAGCGCTCTGCCGACATCGCGAATAGACGCCCTTGCAGCCAAAGTACCGAAAGTCACTATTTGCGCAACATGATCCGAGCCGTATTTTCTTATAACATAATCAATTACTTCTTCGCGGCGCTCATAGCAAAAATCAACGTCAATATCCGGCATACTTACACGTTCCGGATTTAAAAAGCGCTCAAACAGCAGATTGTATTTAATGGGGTCTATACCCGTAATTCCCATACAATAAGCGGCTATACTGCCTGCTCCCGACCCCCTGCCGGGACCTACGGGAATGCCATGACGTTTGGCATAGCTTATAAAATCGGCGACGATAAGGAAATAATCGACATACCCCATTTTTTTGATAACCGAAAGTTCGTATTCAAGTCGGTCGATATATTTCTGCTCCGGAGCAATTCCGTAATTTCTGTATAGACCTTTGTAACACTCATTACGGAAATACTCAAAATGGTCCATATTATCGGGAACATCAAAATGCGGCAACTTAGTTTTGTGAAACTCAAACTCAACATTGCACATATCGGCTATAACGGAAGTGTTATCAACCGCATCAGGGTAATCTCCGAATAACTCACGCATTTCATCTTCGGATTTGAGATAAAAATCATCGGTTCCGAATTCCAGCCCCGTATCTTCATCTATTGTATGATTGGTTTGAATACATATAAGAACTTTTTGTACTTTTGCATTTTCTTTTTTTATATAATGGACGTCATTTGTAGCAACAAGGGGTATACCGGTCTCGCGCGAAATTTTAACTATCTGGGGCAAAACTCTGAGTTGCTCGGCAATTCCGTGATTTTGTATTTCGAGATAATAATTGCCGCGACCGAAAATCTTGTCATACCAAAGCGCAACTTCCTTTGCTCCGTCATAATCGTCTTGCAGCAGTTTTCTCGGAATTTCTCCAGCAAGGCAGGCAGACAGAGCAATAAGCCCCTCGTGATATTTCTCGAGGAGCTGTTTATCAATACGCGGCTTTGTGTAAAAACCCGTTACCCACGATTCAGACACAATTTTGATAAGATTTTCATATCCCGTATTATTTTTACAAAGCAAAACAAGATGAAACCGCTCGTTATCAATACCGTGAACTTTATCGAGACGCGAACGCGGAGCAACATAAACTTCACAACCGATAATTGGCTTTATTCCCTTCTCTTTTGCTGCTTTATAAAACTCAACGGCACCGAACATATTTCCGTGGTCTGTTATGGCTAACGAATCCATATTGAGCTCTTTTGCAGCATCAACAAGCTGCCCTATACGGCATGTGCCGTCGAGCAGACTGTATTCTGTATGAAGATGCAAATGAGTAAAAGACATTTAAATTCCTTCCATTTTAAACATCATTACGTGTAATATCTTCGTATGTTTCACGTCTTATGATTACGCGCGAGTCCCCATCCTTTGCCATTACTACTATAGGACGCGGAATCCTGTTATAATTTGATGCCATCGAGTAGTTGTAAGCACCCGTCGAAAGCACGGCTAAAAGGTCTCCTGCCTCGACTTTTTGTATCGGAGCGTTTTCCTGTATGAGGTCACCGCTTTCGCAGCATTTACCGGCAACGGTTACTTTTTCCGTCTTGGGCTCGTTTGCTTTGTTGGCACACATTACATCATAATCCGATTGATAGAGAATATAGCGCGGATTATCGGTCATTCCTCCGTCTACCGAAACATAGGTTCTGATATTCGGAATATGCTTAACGGCTCCGACGGTATAAACGGTAACGCCCTCTGCTCCGACTACGGAACGACCGGGTTCGATAAGAATAAACGGAAGCTTAACATTTTTCTTCTCCGCTTCTTCCTTTACTACAACAGAAACTCTCTTCATATATTCCGAAAACGGCTTCGGAGTATCCGATTCAAGATACTTAATACCGAATCCGCCGCCGAGGTTGAGTTCTCTGATTTCATATCCTACGGTTTCTTTGATTTCGGAAATAAAATCAATCATAACTTTTGCCGCAAGTTCAAACGGTGCAATATCAAATATCTGTGAACCTATATGACAATGAAGTCCGCAAAGATCAATACTGTCGGTTTCAACCGCAAGCTTTACGGCATCCATGGCTTCGCCGGTCTCAAGAGCAAAACCGAACTTTGAATCGATCTGCCCGGTTCTAATAAATGAATGTGTGTGCGCATCTATGCCGGGTTTAATTCTCAGCATTATCTTTGCAACCTTACCGGTTTTTGAAGCTAAAGTGCTGAGTCTTTTAAGTTCCTCAACATTGTCTACAACTATCCTGCCTACATTGTTATCGAGTGCCATTGTAAGCTCATCATCGGTTTTATTGTTACCGTGGAAGCAAATGCGTTCCGACGGAAATCCCGCCTTAACAGCGGTAAAGATTTCACCGCCGGAAACAACATCCAATCCCATTTTTTCTTCTTTGCATATTCTGCACATTTCAAGGCAGGAAAAAGCCTTGCTCGCATAGCATACAAGTCCGTTGCCGTCATAATCTTCTTCCATTGATTTTACAAATTCACGGCAGTTCTTTCTTATCATATCCTCGTCGTAACAAATATACGGTGTTCCGTACTTTTTGGCAAGCGATACGGTATCGCAACCGCCGACGGTCAAATGACCGCTCTCATTAACTCCTAATCCGTCTGATACAAACATTAAGTTCTCTCCTTTTAAAGTGCATTATTTATATACTCGGTTATCTCTTCCCTGCCCAATCCGTCATTCGCAGAAAAAGGAATAATAGTAACATTTTCAGAATCCGGTATTTCATTGTAAATTGCCGCCGATCTTTCGGCAAACTGCGTTTTGTTAAGTTTGTCGCTCTTAGTCATAACAACAACAAACGGATAACCGGTTGAGCGCAAAAAATCAATCATCATAAGATCATCGGTGCTCGGTTTGTGGCGCATATCTACAAGCTGAACAACAAGCTTTATATTGCGTCCCGTTTTAAAATAGCCCTCAAGCATTTCAGCCCATCTTATTTTCTCGGATTTTGATACTTTTGCATATCCGTATCCCGGTAAATCCACAAATCTGACATCGTCAACCTTGTAGAAGTTTATCGTAGCGGTTTTACCCGGAACAGAGCTTACCCTTGCAAGCGACTTTCTGTTAAAAAGGCGGTTTAGCAAAGACGATTTTCCGACGTTGGATCTGCCTGCGAAGGCTATCTCCGGCAGATCGGACAGCGGCAACTGCGACGAGGTTCCGAACGCCGCTTCAAATTCAGCCTTGTTTAAATTCATTTTTTACCTCTTAGTTCTGTTGCCAAACAGAAGCATGCTCGCTTCTGTCCTGTTTTAGCTTTAAGTTTATTTTCTTGTTGTCTTTGACGACAACTGTTTTGGATAACGCAAGAGACAGTACCTCATCGGCTTTTGATACCGGTATAAAATCGACATTTTTCTTAACGGCATCGTCGATTTCTTTTAAATCAGAAACATTTTCATCCGGTACAATAACGGTTTTAATTCCGTTTCTGTATGCCGCCATTGTTTTTTCTTTCAGTCCGCCGATCGGCAATACATTACCGGTCAAAGTAACTTCACCCGTCATAGCAATATCGGCTCTTACCGGTATACCTGTGAGTGCTGAAACAACCGCAGTTGTTATTGCTATTCCGGCAGAAGGACCGTCTTTCGGAACAGCTCCCTCGGGGAAATGAATATGAATGTCGGTATTTTTGTAAAAATCTATATCAAGAGGCAATGCTTCCGAAATACTTCGGATATAACTGTACGCCGTCCTTGCGGATTCTTTCATAACATCTCCTAAAGAGCCGGTAAGTTCAAGCTTACCCGTTCCGGGCATTTTAACAGCCTCAACTTTCAGCATTTCTCCGCCGACGGAAGTCCACGCAAGGCCGTTTACAACACCGACTTCATCCTTATGTGACTGCGATTCCGGTTTGAATTTCTTAGGACCGAGATAGCCCTCAAGATCAGTCGGTTTAACAGTAATTTTTCCTGTATAACCTTCGGTTATTTTAACGGCAGCCTTACGCATTACCTTGGCAAAGGTACGCTCAAGCGTTCTTACTCCGGCTTCTCTTGTATAACCGTCTATCAGAGTGTGTATGGCATTATCGGTAAAATGGAGCTGAGACGCTTTTATACCGTTTTCTTTAAGCTGCTTGGGTATAAGGTGTTTTTTGGCTATATTAAACTTTTCCTCGTGTGTATAGCTGAAAAGTTCGATAACTTCCATTCTGTCGAGTAACGGTGCAGGTATTTCGCTTTTGTCGTTAGCCGTTGTTACAAAAAGCACCTTGCTCAAATCAAACGGGATTTCTATATAATGATCACGGAAAGTATTGTTCTGCTCGGGATCAAGAGCCTCTAACAAAGCACTTGACGGATCACCTTTATAGTCGCTCGCAAGTTTGTCGATTTCATCGAGCAAAATCAAAGGATTGGAGGTTTTAGCCCTGATAACAGCTTCTATTATACTGCCCGGCATAGCGCCGATATAAGTCTTTCTGTGTCCTCTTATCTCCGCCTCGTCGTGAACACCGCCGAGAGATATTCTCTCATACTTTCTGTTCAGCGCCTTTGCAAGAGACTTTGCAACAGAGGTTTTGCCGACGCCGGGAGGACCGACAAGACATATTATCTGCCCCTTGATATTAGGCGACAGTTTTCTTACTGCAATGAATTCGAGAATTCGCTCTTTTACGTCTTTAAGTCCGTAATGATCTCTGTCAAGTATTCTCCGAGCATTATCAATATTAAGATTTTCTTTTGAATAAATATGCCACGGAAGCTCCAAAATCTTATCAAGATAGTTTCTTGATACAGCGCTTTCGGGGCTGCTCGGCTGCACATATCTAAGCCTGTCGCATTCATTTAACAGTTTCTTTTCGCTGTCGGTATCAAGGTGAAGTTTAAGTATTTTTTCACGATAACCATCAGCCTCGGAGGCAGGGTTTTCCCCCTCACCGAGTTCGGCGTTAATCGCTTTCAACTGCTCATGAAGATAATATTCCTTTTGATTTTCGTCTATCTGGCTTTGTACTCTGTCGTTAATATCCTCTTCGAGCTGAAGAAGCTTAACTTCTTTGCCGAGTACGTCTATAAGCTTCTGAATTCTCTTAAGGGAATCCATTTCGGATAATACTTCCTGCTTCTGCGGATAATCAAGAGGAAGATTGCCGGCAATATAATCGGCAAGCTCACCGGGCTCAGAAAGCTTTGCTACACCTATATTTATATCGTTGGGAAGCTTTTGAGCAATAATAGAATATTCGTTAAACAGTCCCTTTGCATATCTCACAAGTGCCTCGGCTCTCAAACCGTACTTTTCCGGGCACGGGATACTGTCAACACGTCTGATAACAGCCGTAAGATAAGGATTTACATCCGAAAAAGCCAAAAGCTCAGCTCTGTACTTACCTTCTACTATTACTCTCAGGCAGTCACTCGACGGTATTCTTACAATTTGCTTTATTTCGCAAACAACACCAATATCATAAACCGCATCAATATTTTCGGTTTCGTCCGACATATCCTTTTGCGTTGAGAGAAAAATATCCTGTTTTGTTATCATTGCTGTTTTGACGGCAGAAATACTTTTTTTCCTGCCTACATCAAAATGTAATGTTATATTAGGGAAAACAACCAATCCTCTCAATGCAACCATGGGCAAATTAAGAGCATTATTGTCAATAAGGTTCATTTATGTAATCTCCTACTTAATTAATTAGAGTTTATTATACAATGAATAACATTTATCTGCAATAAAAAAGTGTCAACAAATAAAGAATAAGCTAAAATTTTAGTGAGTTTGTTAATTTTTATCACAACTTTTATGTACAAAACGCAGAATATGCATTTTTATTTGTTATTTTTTTGACAATTTATTGACTTTTATAAACACAGGTTGATATAATGTAGCGGAAATAATTTTTGGAGGCAAAGTCAAAATGTCCAGAGTTTACAATTTTTCAGCAGGTCCGTCTATGTTACCGGAAGAGGTTTTGAAAAAAGCCGCGTCCGAAATGCTCGACTACGAAGGGTCGGGTCAATCGGTAATGGAGATGAGTCACCGCTCAAAGGTTTTTGATAATATCATAAAAACGGCAGAAAAGCTCCTCAGAGAGCTTATGAATATACCGGACAACTACAAAGTTCTGTTTTTGCAAGGCGGTGCTTCAACACAATTTGCGGCAATACCGCTCAATTTTATGAACGGCTCAAATAAGGCAGACTATGTTATCACAGGTCAGTGGGCAAAAAAAGCGTTTGCCGAGGCTCAGAAATACGGTGATGCAAAAGCTGTCGCTTCTTCTGCAGACAAAACATTTTCATATATCCCGAAGCTTGATAAATCAATGTTCCGAAGCGACGCGGATTATGTATACATCTGTATGAATAACACAATCTACGGAACCGTTTATCATGAAATACCGGATACAGGCGACATTCCCCTTATTGCGGACATATCATCTTGTTTCCTTTCGGAACCGATTGATGTTACAAAATTCGGTATGCTTTACGGCGGCGCGCAAAAAAATGTTGCTCCCGCAGGTCTTACAATCTGCATTATAAGAGAAGATCTGCTCGGCAACGCACGAGACATAACACCTACCATGTTAAATTATAAAATTCACGCAGATGCAAATTCGCTTTACAATACCCCGCCCTGCTACACAATATATATCTGCAAGCTTGTCCTTGAATGGATAAAAGATCTCGGCGGTCTTGAAAAGATGAAAGAACGCAATGAGAAAAAGGCAAAGCTTCTCTATGATTTTCTCGATAACAGCAAAATGTTCAGAGGCACCGTTGTTCCGGAGGATCGTTCTTTAATGAATGTTCCTTTTGTCACCGACAGCGATGAACTTAATGCAAAATTCATTGAGGAAGCCACGAAAAACGGACTTGTAAATCTTAAAGGTCATCGAACCGTAGGCGGAATGAGAGCGTCAATTTACAATGCAATGCCTTACGAGGGCGTTGAAAAGCTCGTTAAATTTATGTCGGACTTTGAAAAAGCCAATTCATAATTCAGGAGAAAATCGCAATGAACAACATTTTAACTTTAAATAAAATTTCAAAAAACGGACTTGATAGGTTCGGTGAAAATTATGCCTGTGCAAACGATGCCGAAAACCCGGACGCGATACTTGTCCGTTCCGCATCCATGCACGAGTTTGATTTTTCCGAAAACACTCTCGCAATAGCAAGAGCAGGTGCCGGAGTTAACAACATCCCCCTCGAAAAATGCAGCGAACAGGGTATCGTTGTTTTTAACACACCCGGAGCTAATGCAAACGCCGTCAAAGAGCTTGTTTTGTGCGCGCTGTTTTTATCGTCACGAAAAATAGTGCCTGCGATTGAATGGTCAAAAACGCTTAAGGGCGAAGGCGACGCGGTTTCCAAGCTTGTGGAAAAAGGTAAATCCGCTTTTTCGGGGCCCGAAATCAAGGGCAAAAAGCTCGGTGTTATCGGTCTCGGAGCGATCGGCGTGCTTGTAGCAAATGCCGCTCATTCTCTCGGAATGGAAGTTTACGGTTACGATCCTTTTCTTTCCGTTGATGCAGCTTGGAAACTTTCTCGCGCTGTTAAACACGCGGCAACTCTCGACGATATTTATGCAAATTGCGATTATATAACGCTTCATGTTCCGCTTACAGACGAAACACGCGGCATTATAAACGCTGAATCAATTGCTAAAATGAAAGATTCGGTACGTATACTCAATTTTGCACGCGGCGATCTTGTAAATACGGAGGATATAATTGAAGCTCTCGGCGATGGTAAGGTTGCCGCATATGCAACTGATTTTCTCAAAGACGAGCTCATAGACGCGACCGGCGTAATAACCATTCCCCACCTCGGTGCCTCTACTCCTGAATCGGAAGACAATTGCGCCGTTATGGCTGTTGATGAATTAAAAGATTATATCGAAAACGGCAACATAACAAATTCCGTAAATATGCCCGCAGTTTCAGTTCCGAGAAGCGGTAAAACAAGGATTACCATAATACACAAAAATGTTCCGAATGTTATCAGTCGCATTACAACAATAGTTGCGGAAGAAAACATAAACATTGACAATATGGTAAATAAATCTCGAGGCGAATATGCATATACCATGCTTGATACCGACACAGAAGTTTCCGATGATGCAATAAATGCAATTTCCTCTCAGGACTTTGCCATAAGAGTCAGAGTCATAAAGTAAAGAACTCATTCCCAATAAAATACAAAAGGAAACCGGCTTCATTTTGAGGTCGGTTTCCTTTTTAGCCATAATTTAAATACAGCCGTTAAGTTTTAATGTTTTCCTGAGATTTATCTACTTTGACAATTTCGGAAAATGTCCTTTTAACATCAATACGGTCATAATACTGTTTAAATCTGACACACAGCTTAAAATTTCGGTCGCAATGCGGGCAGTAAAAATCAGCTCTGAAAGATTGGTTTACAAAGCGCCAGTCTTTTTTCTTTTTGACCTTTCCGCCGCACACATCACAAACACAATTAAATACCGAACGGTCGACTATCGGGTTATCGATATCACGTATAATATGCGGTTTATATGCAAGCTTTTCATAAAAGACACGATTGCACGGGCTTATGTAGCGCTTTAATTTTTCCGGATCGTTGACCTTTTTCAGGCAAGCCGCAGTGAGTAAGCTGTCGTCAAGCGCTCTGTGATGCGGAAACTCATCAGGATCGACCCCAAGCTCAACAGCCGCAGCGGACAAACCGATTTGTTGTGAAACCGGAGCCGAAGGTATAAAAGACTGACAATATTTTTGTGCGTCGCAATAGTTTTTTACAAACGGGATACGATTTTTCTTTAAAAAAAACTCATAGTTTTTTATAAGGGTTCTTATATCTCCGTCTCCCCAAGAAAAGAACACGTTTTCTTCTTCTCCGACCCACTTTCTGAACATAGAAAGAGCGGTAAAAAACGGCACACCGTTAGATATATCCTCATTTGTAATGTGTGTAAGTGCCTTTACCCTACCTTGCAGCTTTTTTCCGACCTGCGCCCTTACAATTACCGAAAATTCATCAATTACATTAAAGTCTTTATCTACCTTGCAGGCACCGAATTCAATAATTTCATTGATATATCCCTTTAGCTTTTTGCAATATGCATTATTCCACTCAAGGTCCATTATTATAAACTGCATAAATAGTTTTAATGCTCCTTAGTTATCTTATAATTCTGAATAAAACGTAACCGTATTTCCGTCACAATTTTTAAAATTTTCGGAATAATCGCGGCCAAAGATTTTCATATCTGGGAAAATGTCATGCAGCGGGTAAAGAACAAAGGCTCTTTCAATAACTCCCGGATGCGGCAGTGTCAGTTCGGGTGTATTTATTGTCTCGTTTTCATAAAACAGCAAATCGAGATCAATAATGCGCGGTCCGTTTTTAATTGTACGCACTCTTCCTATGCCAGCTTCAATGCCGAGACAAACGCCGAGAAGAGCCCTTGAAGACAGTTCCGTTTCAACGGTCATAACACAATTTAAAAAATTATCCTGCTGATCATATCCCCAAGGCTCGGTTTCATAAATAAATGATACCTCTGTAACTTTTGTTCCGGGGATTCGTCCAAATGCATTTTTTGCATCTCTGATATTTTGAAGTCTGTCACCGACATTCGTGCCGACACCGATTACTGCTTTCATACTGTCGCTCCGTTTCTGTCACGCTCAATTTCGACCGCAACATAATTAAAATCCGCTTTAATAGGTGCATACGGTTTCTTCAGCGTTATTTTTACCGATTTAATTTCAGGGAAATCATTTAATACAGCATCGGCAACTGTTTGTGCCGCCTTTTCAAGCAAATCGAATTTGCTGCTTAAAAAAGCCCTGCGCGCTGTTTTTATTATTTTAGCATAACTCACGGTATTCTCTACCATATCCGTTTGGCACGGAACATAAAGAGAAAGAAATGCGGTTATATCCAAGATAAAAAGCTGTCCTTCCTCTTTTTCTTCGGGATTTACACCGTGATATGCATAAAGCTTTATCCCGTTTACGATTATTTTATCCACTACGTCACCCTCTGAAAACGGCATCAGCCATATCCGCCGCAATTTTCGACTCCTTCACTTCGTGCACACGTATCATATCCGTTCCGCCGAAAACAGCAGCCGTATCTGCAGCTATCGTTCCAAACACACAGTTATCTGCGTCAGAGTGTGAAGCCGCTTTAATTACACGTTTGTTTGAAAGAGCTGTAAGCAGCATAACGTCCTGTCTTTTCAATAGATTTATATTCCTTATAAGAGTCAGATTGTCTTCATAATTCTTACCGAAACCTATACCCATATCAAGACATATCTGTTCTTTTTTTATTCCGAAATCCTCGCATTTTTTTAGCATATCGTCAAAAAATGCATTTACATTTTCAACTACGTTTTCTTTGTAGTCCGTCATATTATCGGCATCACCGCCGCCTGTATGCATGACTGTCCAACCGGCATTGTATTTTTTCACTAAGGAAGCAATATTCGGATTAAATCTTCCGCTTACATCATTAACCACAGCCACCCCGTGTTTAAGGCAGAATTCCGCAACTGCCGGGTAAAACGTATCAACAGATGTCGGAATCGAGAGCTTCGGAACTATTGCATCAATGTAATTTTTTATAATTGAGAGTTCCTCTTTCTCAGAAAGCTCTTTGTGCCCAGGTCTTGTGGATTGTGCGCCGATATCTATTATATCGGCTCCGTCTCTTTGCATTTGCAAGGCGTGAGAAAGCGCGGCCTCCGGCGAATTCCATTTGCCGCCGTCATAAAAAGAATCCGGTGTTACATTTAAAATACCCATTACATATGTACGTGTATTTAACTCGAAACTAAAGTTTTTTCCGCGAAAACAGAACATTTTATTTTATCCCCCTCAAAAGTGACATTACTTCGGCACGCGTTCTGGCGTCTTTTCGCATTGAACCGCGCAGTGCCGATGTAAAAGTTGTGGCTCCTGCCGCTCTCGCACCTCGCATAGTCATACAGAGATGCTCTGCCTCAATAACAACCGCGACGCCTTTCGGCGAGAGGTTTTCCTCAAGAAAATCCGCAATCTGTGAAGTCAAACGTTCCTGAAGCTGAGGTCTTTTGGCAAAATCCGAAACAATTCTCGCAAGCTTTGATAGACCTATCACCTTTCCGTCAGACGGAATGTATGCAATATGAGCTTTGCCGATAAAAGGGAGTAAATGATGCTCGCACATAGAGTACATCGGTATATCCCTGACCACAACCAATTCATCATTATCGCCCTCGTCAAATACCTTCAACAGTCTGTGTGGGTCACTGTCAAGTCCGGCAAATATCTCTTCATACATATTTGCTACACGTTTAGGTGTTTCAACAAGGCCCTCTCTGTCGGGGTCTTCGCCTATTGCTATCAGAATTTCTCTGACGGCTTTTTCAATTTTAGCTTTATCCATTTAATTAACCTCTATTCAAAAACAAACTGTACTGTGTATACGTCGTCATCTTCGGTATATGAAACAGAAGAAAACTTTTTACCGCATTGTTTGTTTACATCGTTCACAACATCGTAAATACCGCTTTTATCCGCTAAATTTTTAACGGCCTTATTAAGTGCATCTGCATTATCAAAGCATATTTCAATTTCATTACCATTGTTTTTAACGTTATTTACCGCAGCCGAAGTCATAATTCTCTTTTCGTTTTTGGTAAAATCATTAAACATCAAATTATTTACTTTAAAATAATTTGCATCAGACGAAACACAGTTGTTATCGCTCGGAACCAAATTGAAGTGATTTGTTTTTATCATATCATCAGACAAATTAAAATACGAATGGCTGACTACCGCACCCTCGTTGTCATAATCATCCCACGTAAGATCAAGGTGATAGTTTTTGCCGTCAATATTTACAATATTCCACATGTGGCTTTCGGTTTTGCCGTCCGAATTTGTAGCATCACCGCAAATCAGGTAATTTATTACAGATAACTTATCAAGCAACAGTTTTGCGGCTCTCGCATATCCCTCGCAAACAGCCTCACCGTTTATAACAGCATCGTATGACGAACCCTTTAAAGCCTCACCGTCATTATAAACATAAGTGCATTTATCGCAAATATAGTCATGAGCCAGCAGTTCTTTTTCATATTCGCTGCTGTTATCGGGAACAGTCTTTAAGAACTCCGAAACAGCCGTATTCAGTTCATTTGTCTTTCTGTCGCATTCGTCCTTATCCGCCGAGTATTCAGGCACATAAAAAAACTTGTTTCCCTCGGATTCGACGGCGCTTGTCAAACCAAAGCACAATATTCCCGGGTTATCATATGTAACCGCATAAAACACTTTTCCGAATTCATCCTCATCAATTTGAGGAATCTCAACTTTTTCCGGATGTTCGCTGACATTATTAACAATAAGAGTGTAAGCAATTTTACCGTTATCGGAAAGCTGATTATAATAATATCTTGACGGGTCATTTTCGTATATCAGTTTCACCGAAGAGAAGTCGGTAGGCAGGTTAGATGTCAGTAGTTTACACGATGAAAACAATAATGCCAAACACAAGAACAGCGGCAATAGAACTCTGAGTTTACTTTTCATTTTCCTTTGTTACCTCCGGAAATTCATTTGCCGCAGACGCAACATTTCCGCTTGTCTCCTGAACAAATGAAGTCAGAACGGAAGAAACTTTTGAATAGTCCACAACGGAAATATCAGTATCTGTATTATTCATAATAAAATTAAATAACGTATCCTGCGAGGGGATATTCTTTGCCGTCATTAAAGTGTTCAGCAGAGAAACGGCAGCGTCCCGTCTGCCGGAATTATCGGCATATAAAAAGTATTTACAAAACAAATCGGAAGTCAGATTTTGGTCGCCTGCATCAAGCAGTAAAGAAAAGTCCGCTCCTTTGTAGTTAATGTCCGATGGAATACGAACGGTAACCTCGCCTATTTTTGATATGACCTTTTTAAGCTGTGACTGGCTCATTTTAATGTATTTAGTAAAGCTGAGCCCCGAAAGATCAGAAATTGGCTTTTCAAGTGCGGCAGCACCGCCTTTTTGATAAATATCTTTAAGGCTGCCGGAAGACACAGAAGTATCTGCCGGTAACTGTACCACGGAAATACACTTTATGTCCATATTACAGTCAAGAGCCGAAACACTGATAAGTGAGCCGGAGTCATCAGTAAATACAAGTAAAATACCTGCCCTGCCCGACAAATCAGCAGAAGAAGCGACCGTCGAATCGAAAGTCGAAGCAGCCGAATCCGTTGTACTTTGCACTAAATTATTTAAATTGAAATCGACCGATTTCATAAAAACAAATACTGAAATCGTTCCCAATATCACAACAAAAGAGACAAAAGCGATGATAAAAGAACGCATTTTTTTCTGCTCAGCCTGTTTTTCGCTCGAAAAATCCAAATCACGTATTTTTTTCTTCGGTTTCATCGTCTCACCGCCCAAAAATAAGTAGTATATATTGTAACACAAACGCCGTAATAATAAAAGATATAATAGAGTTAATTTAATCTTTCTCGCAATCGTATGTACGGCAGAAATTCTTAACACAAAAAGACCGGCTGCAAAAGCAACCGGTCAAACATTTAACCGACATTTTTGGGTCCGGCAGAAGTTTTGGCTCTGAGTTTTTCTTTAACAGAGTTTTTTGCCGTTTCGGTAAGCGGTTTTTCACCGTTTAATACGCAATCCTTTGTTATAACAACTTTTTTAACATCGCTGTCCGACGGGATATCATACATAATGGGTAACAATGTTTTTTCCATTATAGCACGGAGTCCTCTTGCGCCGGTCTTTTTTTCAAGAGTCAAATCCGCAACCGCAGACAGTGCGTCATCACAAAATTCCAACTCAACGCCGTCCATTTTGAAGAGCTCCTTAAACTGTTTAAGAAGTGCGTTCTTGGGTTCGGTTAAAATTCTTATAAGCGCGTCTCTGTCAAGATTGTTGAGTGTGGTTATAACAGGAAGTCTGCCGACAAGCTCCGGTATAAGGCCGTATTTCACCAAATCCTGAGGGATAACCTTTGAATATATCTTTTCTGTGTCCAAATTGGATTTATCCAAAACTTTACCGCCAAAGCCGAGCGTAGACTTGCCGGTACGGTTTTCAACGATTTTTTCTATTCCGTCAAAAGCTCCGCCGCAGATAAACAGGATATTGGTTGTGTCTATTTGAATAAACTCCTGCTGAGGGTGTTTTCTGCCACCCTGAGGCGGAACATTGGAAACAGTACCCTCGAGTATCTTCAGCAAAGCCTGCTGAACGCCCTCACCGCTGACATCTCGTGTTATCGACGGATTTTCGGACTTCCTCGCAATCTTATCTATTTCATCGACATATATTATGCCTTTTTCGGCTTTTTCGACATCATAGTCAGCTGCCTGAATAAGTCTTAACAGTATATTTTCAACATCTTCGCCGACATATCCGGCTTCTGTAAGAGTCGTTGCATCTGCAATAGCAAACGGAACATCGAGTATTTTGGCAAGGGTTTGCGCGAGCATTGTTTTGCCGACGCCGGTAGGACCTAACAGTATAACATTGCTTTTTTGTATATCCACGTCACTTTTAGCGCCGAAATATATTCTTTTGTAATGATTATACACAGCAACGCTCAATGCGACCTTCGCATCATCTTGCCCTACCACATATTCGTCGAGAAGCTTTTTTATGTCGTGAGGCTTCGGAAGGGGTTTATCGGTTTGCTCTCTGTTTTTTCTGACGTGTTTAAATCCGCCGCCGTCTTCGATTATCTCGAGACAAAGTTCAATACAGTTATCGCAAATGCAAACTCCGCCGGGTCCTGCAACGAGTTTACCGACTTCGTCCTGCGTTTTGCCGCAAAATGAGCAGCGCATAGTTTTACCCTTGCTGTCATTATCTCTTGACATCAAAAATTCCTCCGAAATTATCTCTTGTAAAGTATTTTGTCAACAAGGCCGTAATCAAGCGCTTCATCAGCCGACATAAAGTTATCGCGCTCGGTATCTTTGGCAATTATATCTATCGGCTTACCTGTATTATCGGCAAGAATCTTATTAAGTCTTTCTCTTATCTTGAGAATCTGCTTTGCGGTAATTTCAATCTCGGTAGCCTGACCCTGAGCTCCGCCGGAGGGCTGATGAATCATTATTTCGCTGTTAGGTAACGCAAATCTCTTACCCTTTGCACCGGAAGAAAGAAGAAATGCGCCCATGCTGGCAGCCATACCCATACAAATTGTAGATACATCACACTTAATATACTGCATCGTATCATATATAGCAAAACCTGCGGTAACGGATCCGCCGGGGCTGTTGATGTAAAGGCTTATATCCTTTTCGGGATCCTGACCCTCAAGGTATAAAAGCTGTGCAACAACAAGGCTTGCAGTAGCATCGTTAACTTCATCAGATAAAACTATAATCCTGTCATTTAAAAGACGTGAAAAAATGTCATACGAACGCTCTCCGCGCGAAGACTGTTCGATTACATAAGGAACTAATGCCATGGTTTTTCCTCCTAAAATCCTACGGCGAAACGCAAAAGCGCTCGCCGCATAAAATCGTTTTTTGATTATTGGAATAAAAACCGAATTTTATTCCGCTTTATCAGCCGACTTCTTATCATCTGCTTTTTCGGCAGCCTTTTTTGCTGCCGGTTTTTTAGTGGTTGTTTTTTTTGCTGCCGGTTTCTTTTCGGCTGTCTTCTTCGCAGCCTTTTCCTCGGTTACAACAGCACTGTCAACAATCAAATCTATTGCTTTTCTTGAAGCGAGCTCCGGCTTAAGGGACTCAGCGGAAACAGCCTTTTTGATAGTGTCTATATCCATATTATATGCATCTGCATATTTCTTGTATTCCGCTTCAATGTCCTCTTCGGTAACCTCAATCTTTTCTTTTTCAATAATTTTTTCAAGAGCCAAATTAAGTCTTACCTGAGTTTCTGCTCTCTCTTTAAAGCCTTCGCGGAAGCCTTTCATATCCATGCCGGTATATTTAAGGTATGTTTCAAGCTTCAAGCCCTGAGACTGGAGACGATAAGAATATTCGTTAACGTCATCATCAATCGTCTTTTCAATCATAGCCTCGGGAATTTCAGCCTTTACGCCCTTTGCAACTTCCTCAAGAAGAGCATTATGAAGCTCATTTTCGGCGTCGTCATTTTTTCTCTTTTCAAGCTGTTTCTTGATATCCTTTTTAAGCTCGTCGAGAGTATCAAATTCGCTGACATCCTTGGCAAATTCGTCATCAAGAGCCGGTACTTCTTTAACCTTGATACCGTGGAGTTTAATCTTGAATACAGCATCTTTGGAAGCGAGATCAGCCTGATAATCATCCGGGAATTTAACGTTTATATCAAATTCATCGCCGATTTTATGGCCGATAATCTGATCCTCAAAGCCGGGAATAAACTGATTTGAGCCTATGGTAAGCTCATATTTTTCAGCTTTTCCGCCCTCAAATGCCTTGCCGTCAACAAAGCCCTCAAAATCGATAACAACTATATCATTCTTTTTAACCGCTCTGTCATCAACATCCGAAATGGTTGAATTCTGCTCCTGCATTCTTGCAAGTTCAGCCTTTACTTCATCTGCCGAAACTTTTGTGGATTTCTTTGTAGCCTTAAGGCCCTTATACTCGCCGAGTTCTATCTCGGGCTTAACGGTTACCTTAAACTTCATGGTAACCCCGTCTTTGCCCATCTCGGGAATTTCAAGGTCATAGGGTGTATCTACCGGCTCAAGCTTAGCTTCCTCTATAGCGGAAGCTACTGCATCGGGATATATAGCCTCAAGAGCGTCCTCATAGAACACGCTCTCGCCGTAATATTTTTCAATAAAAGCACGCGGAGCCTTACCTTTTCTGAATCCCGGAATGTTAATGTTCTTTCTCTGCTTAAGATAAGCCTTTGTAACGGCATCCTTAAAAGTATCGCCGTCTACGCTTACTTCAAGCTCCCAAACATTGGTATCCACCTTGTTTGAAGATTTTAAACTCATACAAATTCCTCCTGAATATTTACAGTAACTATGGTATTATAACAGATAAGACCTTAAATTACCATACTTTTTTTATTAATTTATTTTTTCTATCAGTTTAGGGCAGAATTTAAGATAATCTGCCGATAGTAGTTGAAAACGAATGCCATCCTTTTCGCCGTTGAAAGAGTTACGAACGGAGGCGCTGTGAAGATGTGCGTAATAGCATCTTTTAATATTTTTTTCAACAAGTACATTATATATCGTATCGCAGATTTGCAAGTTGTTTATCGGCGGATAGTGTAAAAACACAACAGGCTCACCGCCTAATTTTTCGCCGCATTCTATTGAGCGGCGAAGTCTCTCGGCTTCGCGTTTTACAACTTTTTTGTCGAGATCGCTCTCCGCATCAAAAAACCAACCTCTTGTTCCGCAAATACTGATGTCACCTACCCTGTATGCGTTATTATGCAAAACAGACAGGGTTTCAAATTTGTTTTCGAAAAAAAACTCGTCCATTTTTTTCTTGGTGTTCCACCAATAATCATGATTACCCTTCATTATAATCTTTTTACCGGGCAAAGAATTCAGCAGTTCAAAGTCCTTGTATGCTTCGGAAAGAGACATTCCCCAAGACACATCACCCATTATAACAACAGTATCACCCGGGTCAACTACCCTATTCCAATTTGAAACGAGTCTTTCAACATAGTTGTCCCATCCGCGAAAAATATTCATCGGTTTATCGGTGCCAAGCGACAAATGAGTATCGCCGATAGCAAATAAAGACATAACAAAACTCCGTTCAGGCAACAAAATTTCGGAAGTGAACAGATTAAATGTTGAGCATTTTGAATACTACATTTGCCATATCGTCTTTTGTCGTTACATCGCTGAATCTTACCTTTTTATCTTTAAGCGTTGCAAGCTGAGGCGGCACGGGCGCACCGGTAAGTGTGTGTAATTCATCAACCATAGAAAACTCATCGGTAGATTTAATATCGTTTGTGAGAGCCGACAAAACGCTTGCGGAGAACTTATACGGATTTGCCGTAGAAGCTATTACCGTAGGAGTTTCATCATAGCTTTCGCTTACATAGTTTTCATAAACTCTGACAGCGACAGCCGTGTGTGTATCGCAAAGATAATGATACTTATCAAAGTTTTCCTTGATAGTCGCTTTCGTCAAGGTATCATCACAATAACCGGCTCTGAACAATTCTTTGATTTTTTCAAAGAGTTTTTCCTCTACGGTGTATTTACCGCTGTTTGCAAGCGATTTCATATATTCTCTTACTTCAGCGTCATTTTCATCCGAAAGATGGAACAAAAGCCTTTCGAGGTTGCTTGAAATAAGTATGTCCATAGACGGAGACGCCGTGCAATAGAAATTACGGTTCTTGTCGTATGTACCGGTTTTAAGGAAATCTGTCAGTACATTATTAGAGTTGGAGGCACAAATAAGTTTACCTATCGGCACGCCCATTCTTTTGGCATAATAAGCGGCAAGGATGTTGCCGAAATTTCCGGTAGGGACTACAACATTCATTTCCTCGCCGAGACTCAGCGAACCGTTCTCAACCATATCGCAATATGCCGATACATAATACACTATCTGAGGAACAAGTCTTCCCCAGTTAATTGAATTAGCCGATGAAAACGCGAGATGGTTTTCGGCGAACTTCTTCTTAATTTCCGAATTTGTAAATATAGATTTAACGCCGCTTTGAGCATCGTCGAAATTGCCTTTGATAGCACATACGCTTACATTGTTACCCTCTTGCGTAGTCATCTGAAGTTTTTGCATAGGACTCACGCCGTCAACTGGGTAAAAGACAAGAATCTGAGTATTTTTTACATCTTTAAAGCCCTCAAGCGCTGCCTTGCCCGTATCACCGGACGTCGCAACAAGAATAACAATCTTAGTATCTTTAAGAGTTTTGGAAGCGGATACCGAAAGTAAATACGGCAAAAGCTGCAACGCCATATCCTTAAAAGCGCATGTGGGACCGCGCCAAAGTTCAAGTATACTTTCCTTATCCGATATTTTATAAAGCGGTGCAATTTTTTCGGAACTGAAACTCGTCTTTTTGTATGCACCCTCTACGCAATAATTAAGCTCATCCTCGGTAAAATCGGTAAGATAGAGTTTCAAAATTTCTTTTGCCCTGCCGGTATACGGAAGTGTACCTATTCTCTTTATATCATCAAGTGTTATCTGCGGAATTTCCGTGGGAACAAAAAGTCCGCCCTCAGCCGATATACCTCTTGTAATCGCCTCAGCCGAAGAAATCTTGATTGATTTGTCTCTCGTACTTGTGTAATACATAAATTTGCACTTCCTAACTGAAAAATCAGATGTATTTTAACATATAAATTATATATTTGCAATGATAAAAGCGTTTGCATTATCAAAGAAAATGCCGTTAATCAATTCATCGCTGTAATTTTCTCTCGCAAGCCCGTTGGCTATTTTATAAAGCTTTTCTATCCCGGCGAGGTCTTCGCTTACGGTACAGCCGTCAAAATCGCAGCCAAAACAAAGCGAATGCCCGGCTCCCAATGAGCAAAAATGCTCAATTTGCCGAATAGTGTGGCAGAGTCCGCCGTCATTTTCCGCACCGAGAAATTTCTCATAAAGATTAAGCCCGATTATGCCTTTTTGCTCTGTTATAATTTTTACTTGAGCATCCGTAAGATTGCGCTTTTCGGCAAACGGATTGTTAACGATGTCACAGTCCGAATGTGTTGCGACAAACGGTCTTTCCGAATATTCAGCCACATCATAAAACCCTTGCTCGCTCAAATGTGAAACATCAACTATAATCCCTTTTTTCTGCAATTCTTTGACACATTTTATACCAAACGGCGTGAGTCCTTTTGCATTTTCGGTAAAGCAGCCGTCACCGAGTTCGTTTTGACCGTTCCACGTAAGGGTAAGAAATCTGACACCCTTTTCATACAGTGTATCTATCACATCTATGTCGCCGCCGAGAACCGCACCGCCCTCAACAGACAAAAACGCAGCAATTTTGTTTTCGCTGAAGGCATGGTTCATTTCATCGGAAGAACGACAAAATACCACGGTTTTATAATTTTTTAAAAGCTGTTTTTCAAAGTAACCGTAAACATTGTTAAAATAATTATAGGCCTCGTCGCCTCTTTTTTCATCAGGTATCCAAACGGCAAACACCTGACAATATTTATTGAACACTCTTTTTCCGCGTTTCAAATCTATATGAAGGTCATTTTTATAAAGCTCGGACTTCCTGTTATAACATTCACTCAAAGTGTCGCAATGAAAATCAATTAGATTCATTTTCCCTCTCCGTCAAAAGCATTCGTAATAAGGTTAATCTTTGCGACCCGATTTTTTTCGACAAACACCTCCGCAACATCAAATCTCGGTTGCAAATCAATATTGTTTGATGCAATATATAACTTTGCCGCCGCTATTATCTTTTTCCTTTTTGAAAAAGTAACGGCGTCGGCAGGTGCGTACTTATAATTTTCGGATCTCGTTTTAACCTCAACAAAACATATATATTTGTTCTGCTTTGCGATTATGTCAATTTCTCCGAGACGGCATCGGTAATTGGCGGTAATTATTTCATATCCGTTTTCACGCAGATATCTGCCTACCGCAAGCTCTCCGAGCTTTCCCGTAACAGCCTTATTCACCTTTTATCCTCCAAATTTTTAAGAAAAGTCTTGCGGTGCACATCTGAAATACCGTATTCCAAGAGTTTCTCATAATGAAGCTTGGTTCCGTAACCCTTGTGCTTTTTAAACTCGTATTGCGGATACTTTTTATCGAGTTCAATCATATATCTGTCACGGGTTACCTTGGCAAGAACCGACGCTGCCGCTATTGACATCGACTTGCCGTCACCTTTGATAACGGTAACTTCATTAATGCCTGTATGTGGCTTTTGATTTCCGTCTATCAGCGCCAAATCAGGTTTCACACTAAGTTTTTCCACGGCGCGTTTCATAGCAAGAAAAGTTGCGTTAAGGATATTTATTTCGTCAATTTCCCTTTCGCTTGCAAAAGCGATACCGTAAGACACAGCAGCGTCTTTAATAACGTCATATAGGGCCTCGCGCTTTTTTTCGGTAAGCTTTTTTGAGTCGTCAAGCCCGGGTATCACGGCTCCCACGGGCAGTATAACCGCAGCCGCACATACGGGACCCGCAAGCGGTCCGCGTCCCGCTTCGTCCACTCCGCAAACACAGTTAAAGCCGTCGGAAATATATTCTTTTTCGATTTCAAAATCCACCATCAATAAATTCCGTCCAAAGTAATTTTTCCGAGCTTTCCGCCGCGGTACTCGTCGAGCAGCATTACGGAAGCTCTCTCGGTATCAACCACGCCGCCGCGCATAATCATACCGCGCTTTTTGCCTATAAGCTCAAGTATTTCATACGGCTCAAGCTCTTCAAAGTTTTCAATTTTATATCTTTCGGTGAGCCTTTCGGGATAAAAATCGCGCATAACGCGAAGAAAACGTACGGCAAGCGTCTCAATGTCGACAACCTGATCTTTAACCGAACCGACAAATGCTAATTTATCGCCGACCTCAGGGTCCTCAAATTTTGGCCACAAAACACCCGGAGTATCAAGAAGTTCAAGTCCGCCGCCGATTGCAAACCATTGGTTGTGCCTTGTAACTCCTGCTTTATCAGCCACCTCGGCACGTTTTTTGCCTGCCATTTTATTTATAAATGACGATTTGCCGGTATTTGGAATACCTACTACCATAAGGCGTATTTGCCTGCCTGCCATACCCTTATCAATGTTGCTCTGTATTTTATCTTTAAGGACTTCATTGACAAGAGGGACAAAACGATTCAAACCCTTGCCTGTCTTACAGTCAAGCGCCAAAGCATATATACCGTTTTGTCTGAAATACTCGAGCCATTTTTTTGTGGCTTTATCATCGGCTATATCGCACTTATTGAGTATTACTATATGCGGCTTGTCACCGATTATTTCTGCGATTTCGGGATTTTGGCTGCTGCGCGGAACGCGAGCGTCAAGTATTTCCACAACGGCGTCAACAAGCGGAAGACACTCTTTTATCTTTCGACGCGTTTTCGCCATGTGTCCCGGAAACCACTGTACGTTTTGTTTTACAGCATCATTCATAACTAACACCATAACTCGGCAGAAGCGTTTTATCTCCTACCCTGTAAAAAGCCTTACCCATTATATATCTTTCATCAATAAGACCGATTGATTTATAGCGGCTGTCCGTCGAATGATTGCGATTATCACCCATTACAAAAACATAACCGTCGGGAACCGTAAGCGGAAAATTCATATTTCCCGGTGTTAAAGTCTGCTCTCTTATATACGGTTCATACAAAACCTTACCGTCAACCGTAACCATGCCGGCAGAAGCATCCACATCAACAGTTTGACCGCCTACCGCTATGATTCTTTTTATAAGCACCTCATTGTACTGATTAGGCTGAGATATTATAACAACATCACCATACTTCGGCTGATACCCGGTAGCAGTAATAACAACTCTGTCGCCGTTATGGAAAGAATCCATCATTGACGGTCCGTTAACCGATGATATTTTAAACAGAAATGTAAATATAACCGCCACGGCAATAATTGCGCTTACAAGCACCGAAGCAAAATCATAAATACCGCTTACACTTTTTTTATTATTTTCCATTGCTATCTATCTTCCAATCTCCCACAGGAATTAATCTAAACTCAGCGACACCGAGAATATATCTTGTATCGATAAAGCCAATCACCGACGAACGGCTGTCAAGCGAGTGATTTCTGTTATCACCCATTACAAAAACGCAATTTTGCGGAACAGTCAACGGAAAAGACGTATCAAATGATCTAACGGTTTTTTCCGCTATGTACGGTTCGTCCGTAACAACTCCGTTAACGGTAACCTCGCCTGTAAAAAAATCAATATCAACAGTATCGCCGGCAACAGCTATCACACGTTTTATAATCGGTTCGTTAAGTCTGTTAGGCTGTGTTACAACCACTATGTCCCCACGATTTATCCTCGTATTAACAGCGCGTATCGCAAGCCAATCTCCGTTATGTAATGTCGGTTCCATGGACTGACCGCTTACACCGACAAGTCTGAAGAGGAAGGTAAACAATATAAAAATAGCAAGCAGAGCATAAATAACCGAATCAAGCCAATCAAAAGAAGCTTTTATGCGCTTTACAGAAGCCGATGAAGTTCTGCGAAGTTCGCGGTAATCGACTTCAAACTGCTCAACTTTTCTCAAAAAAACTCACCAACTTTTCATTTTTGAATATAATGAAAATATAACACTGAGTATTTTACAACAAAAACGTAAAAAAGGCAAAACATTTTGCAAAAAAATAAAGGGCGGCAAAAAGCCACCCTCATTTTTAATTTGCTTATATGCGCTCTTTAACCTTAGCAGCCTTACCGACTCTGTCGCGAAGATAATAAAGCTTGCTTCTGCGTACCTTACCGGTTCTTACAAGCTCAACCTTGGCTACGTTGGGAGAATTTACAGGGAATACTCTCTCAATACCTACGCCGTATGAAATACGACGAACGGTAAATGTTTCGGAAACACCGCTGCCCTTGCGAGCGATTATAGTACCTTCAAAAACCTGAATTCTTTCTCTTTCACCCTCGCGGATTTTAACGTGTACCTTAACAACGTCACCGACTTTGATGTGAGGGCGTTCTTCCTTAATCATACCTTCGGTAATAACTTTTAATGCGTCCATAATGTCCTCCTAATTTTTATCAGACGTTCGTGCACTAAATACAAATGCAGAGGACCGTCAGCTTTAATGTTGCCATTAACTGCCGTTAGTGTTTATAAAACCCAACGCACAAAATGCTCATATATATTAGCACATTGTTTTTCCAAAAGCAAGCATTTTTTAAACTATTCTATAAAATATCGGTAAAATAGTGCTATTCAAAGTCTTTAAAGTCCGCAGTCATCATTTTTTGTTTTAAAATATCGCAAAAATCAACATCATCGCCGAGTTTAAGTGCATCAACAAAAAGATTTGGATTGATATTGTTTTTGCTGCCTGCCGTAAGTACCACGGTCAATACAGCCTTATCATTTAAAGAAATAACATTGTACGAATTAACAAATTCTTTCAGGTTGATTGTTTTTAAGATTTTTCTCTTCCCCTGCTTACCCATCTTTTCGGCAAGCAATTCATCACAAGAAAGTTTATCTTCTATTTCGTTTTTTATCTTTTCGTTTTTTCTTGTATAGAATGTAATCTTATATTCGGCAAAAGCTATATCATTTGCTTTGTAAATCGGTTCGGCGACTTTTGTTATATGAATACCGTCCGGTAAATTCTCATTCAGTCTGTCTTTTACCTCTTCAAAGCTCATTTCTTCAATTAATCTGATATCCATGGATTCACACAAGCTTTCAACTCCGAGAGTCAACGGCAAAGCGAACGTAATAAAAAGGTGCGGATTAAAACCCTCCGTATACCATACAGGTATCGCCGCACGTTTTATGGCACGCGTCATACAGCGCATAAGATCGAGATGCGATATATATTTTGTCATACCTGTTTTTTCAAAAAAAGCTCTAACATTTTGCATCGCATTTTCCCCCGTTAAGCTTTGCCGCACCGCAGGCAGCGCACTTTTGTCTGCAATTTGGAGTTGTAACGCTCATATGCGCTTTCTTATTTTCATTAATAAGAAATTCTTTTCTTATACCGTAATCAAGATGATCCCATGGAAGGATCTCGTCGTACTCACGTTTACGATTGGCATAAAACGAAGGATTGACGCCGCACTCCTTGAAAGCTGCCATCCATTTATCAAAATCGAAGAATTCATCCCAGCTGTCAAATTTGCAGCCTTTTTTCCATGCGGAATAAATAACGTCACAGATTTTTCGGTCACCGCGAGCCAAAACTCCCTCAAGAAAGCTTGTCGGAGACTGATGCCATGACACCTGAATTTTTTTTGAATGTACGGAGGACAACAAATGCTTTTGCTTTTCGACAAGCATATCCATGGTATCCTGCGGCTCCCATTGAAAAGGAGTGTGCGGTTTCGGGACAAATGAAGCTACGCTTACGCTGACGGTAACCCCTTTGCCTTTCGGTTTGCCGGGATTACTGTAATAAAGATCAACTACCTTTTGAGCAAGCTCGGCTATTCCGGCGATATCATCGAGGGTTTCTGTAGGCAAGCCCATCATAAAATACAGCTTTACTGCAGTCCAACCGCCCACAAAAGCCTTTTCGCAAGTACATATAACTTCTTCTTCCGTAACGTTTTTATTTATGGCATCTCGCAGCCTTTGCGTACCTGCCTCCGGCGCAAACGTAAGACCGCTGCGACGGATTTTTTTAAGCTCGTCCATTAGCTCATCAGAAAAATTATCAACTCTGAGCGAAGGGAGCGAAACATTTATGTTTTCTTTTAACGCCCACGAAAACATTTCCGGAATCAGTTTGTCTATTCCCGTATAGTCGCTTGTGCTTAGCGAGCAAAGCGATATTTCATCATATCCTGTGGAGTCGCAGAGTCTCTTAGCCTGGCGGTTTGCGGTTTCATAGTTTTTTTCACGAATCGGACGATAGATAAAACCTGCCTGACAAAATCTGCAGCCTCGAATACATCCGCGAAAAATCTCACAAACAGCTCGGTCATGCACAACATCAATAAACGGCACAACAAACTTGTCAGGATAATAAACCTTGTTAAGATCACTGATAATACGTTTTTTTACACGTTTCGGAGCAGTGGCTTTGTTCGCAATATTTTTAACCGTACCGTCGGCGTTGTAGCTTACATCATACAGCGACGGTACATATATGCCCTGTATTTTGGCCGCTTCACATAAGAATTCATATTTATCGGAGCCCATTTCCTTATGTTTTTCTAAAAGATCAATAAGCTCGTTTGTAACCTCTTCTCCCTCTCCCAGCATAAACAAATCGATAAAATCCGCTATCGGCTCCGGATTACAGGCACAGGGACCACCCGCCACGACAAGCGGAGTAAGGCTTTTTCTGTCTTTACTTTTAATCGGAACACCGCCCAAATCCAACATATTGAGGATATTGGTATAACTCAGTTCATACTGCAGCGTAAATCCTATCATATCAAATTCGGATAAACTGTCTCCGCTTTCGAGTGCAAACAGATGGACATTGTTTTTTCTCATTTTCTCTTCCATATCCACCCAAGGGGCAAAGACACGTTCACACCAGGCGTCCTCGCGCTCGTTCACAAGACCGTAAAGTATTTTCATACCAAGGTGTGACATACCTATTTCATAGTTATCCGGGAAACAAAACGCATATCTGAATTTAATTTTGCTTTTATCTTTGACAACGCTGTTTACTTCACCGCCAATATATCTTGCCGGCTTTTGCACTTTTTGTAAAAGAGATTCCTGTTTTTTTGACAGCATACTCTACCTCATAAAAAAATTAGTAGAGATATCATACAACAAATGCCGCTTTAATGCAACCGCGAAACTTTATTTAAGACCTTTAACGATAAGAAGGACCAAAAGATATACAGACAGCAGTAAAAGAGTAAAATTATATCCGCTTTTTACGAGTGTTAAAAATCCGGCAACCGTAAGCGGAATTAAAAAACCAAGCGATATAATGCATAATATAAATTCGGTTTTTTCAACGGAAGTTTTCATTAAAAGCGCGCACTCAAGTACTCTGCCGCCGTCAAGACCCGATATAGGCAAGAGATTAAAGAATGCGAGCACAGCATTTACGGCAATAACCGAAAACAAAATTTCATTATTTTTGTAATTGAGATAAAACGGCAACACACCTATAAAAATCAAAACATTTACAAACGGACCGCAAAAAGCCGTGATTATTTCATTTTTGTAATTGAGTTTAATGTCGTTGCGCCGTAAAACAGAGAGTCCGAAAAGCCCAAAGCTGATTTTCTGCGGACACTCGCCCAAAAGCAAAAGCGACAAAATATGTCCGCCCTCGTGGAGCACCCCCGAGAGGACGGACAATTGCACCTGCGGTCCGACATCAAAGCACAAAAGAGCCGCAACGGATGCCGCGAACAAAAAGCCGATTTTAATTTCGGTATCTTTGATATAAAATGACATCAGACATCAAGTATCCAAATAGGGTTACACCATAACCCGTTTATTTTGAGCTCAAAATGAAGGTGCGGTCCGGTTGCCTGCCCGGTCATTCCGACAAGCGCAATACTGTCTCCTGCCGAAACAATATCACCCTCCGAGACCAAAAGTTCTTTGCAGTGACAATAAACGGTTTCGACATTATCCGAATGAGAAATAACAATATAGTTGCCGCGGAGTCTGGATTCCCGGGCTTTTATGACGGTTCCGCCGAAAGCCGCTCTTATAGGCGTGCCCTCACGCACTGCCAAATCGAGTCCTGTATGAAAGCCATACTCCTCTGTAACGGGATTTACACGGTAACCGAATTTTGATGTGACTTTTGCATCTTCTACCGGCATTACCGCTTTTTGTGACATACTTACCGGTGAAAATGACGTTTTTTCTTTTGCCGTCAGAATATCGTCTCCGCCCATTCCGTTAAGCTCGTTATCATTATACGGAACAAGTGAATAATCCTCCTTACTCTGCGATTCGGTTTCGTCGGCTTTTTCATTTTTATCGGTATCGTTCATGGGTTCAAAAACAAATTCGGCAGATTTTTTGAGATTTTTTACAACCTCGGCGAACGGCATATCCGTAGATGAAATATTATTATAAATTTCACGCAGATGCGAAAAAACAGACGATTGTGTTTTAAACATTATCAGCATAAAAATATCTATTATAATGCAGAGTATAATCTGCACTCGCAAAACAGGCAATAAGAAGTCTGTTTTCACTTTTGTTTCACCTGACTCGCGTTCTCTGCGATATTCACGATAATCGTATTTTTTGCCGGAGACGATACCATCAGACTCCTGCTCGTAAGCGTTATACATTTAAATCACCCGATAATGTATATTAAAACAAAAAAAGAAAAATGCCTTTTCATTCCGAAAAGACATTTAAAGCAAAATTTTACTTATTAAAATAATATTCTTCTGTCAAACATTCGGCTATAACACCCGATTCAAAAGTACGATGGTTTGCTATATAATCAACGGTTCCGAAAACAAGCATTAAAGACACGGCAAAAGCGAACACTATTAAAATTATCACTTTAATTTTATTTTTTGACCCCATAGATTACCTCTCTATCACATAAGTCATAAAACATCTTATCACTTCAGACAAAACCGGTCAACACAAACCGTACGTAAAAAAAATAACACCTGCCGAAAGCAGATGCTATAAGATCGGAGCTTTTTACTCCCAAGCCGACCGAAACTCAATTAAAATGGTGGACGTTAACGGACTCGAACCGCTGACCCTTCGCACGTCAAGCGAATGCTCTACCAACTGAGCTAAACGTCCTTATGGCGACGGGTGTTATTATACAATATACAATAATAAAAATCAAGAGTTTTTTCTACATTTTAAAAAGTGTATTGTATGTGTTACAATGATGTGTGACAAAAAGGAAAAATAAAAGTAGCGAATA
>ERZ808242.119-NODE-119-length-61124-cov-18.130803_pt1 | contig 61124 bp, 41 predicted proteins | sample MGYA00521244_ERZ808242 | MGnify/ENA primary metagenome ERZ808242 (study PRJEB31516, sample SAMN03275573) | gut metagenome | biome: mammalia-associated habitat; material: feces | host: Papio cynocephalus | place: Kenya | collected 2012-07-27 ... | reverse complement strand
TTGGTCAGTGGGTCTTCGACAAATCTCGTGTTCGAAAAAAGAACAAACGCATGGATAAGCCACCGATATTTGTTTTGAACACGAATAGCACAAATTAAACGAATGACGCTGTAAGCCATTCGGGGAATTCGATAACGCCAAGGGCGTTAACTATCAGTCGACATTCGTGCAATTCGTGCAATTACTTCCCTTTGGTCAGTGGGTCTTCGACAAATCTCGTGTTCGAAAAAAACAAACGCATGGATAAGCCTCCGGTATTTGTTTGGAACACGAATAGCACGAATTAAACGAATGACGTTGAAGGCATTCGGGGAATTCGATAACGCCAAGGGCGTTAACTATCAGCCAACATTCGTGCAATTCGTGGTATTCGTGTTCGAAAAAAGAACAAACGCATGGATAAGCCACCGGTATTTGTTTCGAACACGAATAGCGCGAATTAAACGAATGACGTTGCAAGCCATTCGGGGAATTCGATAACGCCAAGACGTTAACTATCAGTCTGCATTCGTGCAATTCGTGCAATTACTTCCCTTTGGTCAGTGGGTCTTCGACAAATCTCGTGTTCGAAAAAAGAACAAACGCATGGAAAAGTCACCGGTATTTGTTTTGAACACGAATAGCACGAATTAAACGAATGACGTTGTAAGTCATTCGGGAGATTCGATAACGCCAAGGGCGTTAACCTTCAGTCGACATTCGTGCAATTCGTGAAATTCGTGTTCGAAAAAACAACCGCATGGAAAAGCCACAATATTTGTTTGGAACACGAATCACACGAATTAAACGAATGACGCTGTAAGGCATTCGGGGAATTCGATAACGCCAAGGGCGTTAACCTTCAGTCGGCATTCGTGCAATTCGTGAAATTCGTGTTCGAAAAAACAAACGCATGGAAAAGTCACCGGTATTTGTTTTGAACACGAATAGCACGAATTAAACGAATGACGTTGCAAGGCATTCGGTGAATTCGATAACGCCAAGGGAAATATGCAGACAAATGGAATTGGGCATACATTATTGATAGTTATGGTGACAATTCTATCACCTTAAATGAGGAATTTCTCGAAAAATATGGAGAATATATTCCTGCCTCCGAGTTGGGGGCTCCAGACTGTGGGACTGTATCATAGAACAACGAATAAAAGTGCTAAAAAAAGACAGTGTTGTCTTAAGGTGAGCTCTATAAATTACCGCCATAAAAAAAATGAATAATGAAGAGTTACGTTTTGCCATCTTTTGGTCTCTTTCTGGCTCAGGCCGCCACCTCGTTCGGTCGTATAGCCCGCTATGCTCCCTCACTCGCTGACCCCCTAACTCGGAAAGAACCTCAAAATCTGGACAAAGCTAATTGATAGAACCCACCTTTGAGCTATTCGGCAGATTTTAGCGTAATTTTAGCAAAAAATCGCAAGAAATTTTGCTCATGTCAAAAATATCTCGTACCTTTGCATCGCTTTTACGAAAGTAGCCCAGATGGCGGAATCGGTAGACGCGCTGGTCTCAAACACCAGTGGAGTAATCCATCTCGGTTCGAGCCCGAGTCTGGGTACCTAAAAGGAGAGAAGTTTGCTTCTCTCCTTTTTTTATTGGCTCTTCCGGAAATGTGGAGTGAAGCAGCCGCTTCATTGGGTATGACTGTAAAATGCCGAAGGCTCGCTATTTGCATGAAGTTCTTGGTCGAACACGAGATTTGCCGATGACCCACGGACCCAAAGGGAAGTGATTTCATCAGTTTGCAATCCTATTGCGTGTGCGGTTAAATTCGGTTTATGACCAGGGGTTTATATCGGTTTACATTCAAGTCACTGGTCTCGTTACTCCAAATTCCGGAAGAGTCATTTTTAAGACAACAAATACAACCTTTACAACATTGAACAACTTTTGTACCAATGGGAGGTAAGCAACGGACCTAAACAGAGACAACCTTTTCGTTAAGCCAAATGAGCAGAGTGAAGCTTGCTTCGGCTCTGCCATGGCGAGAAAAGGTGCATGAAATGAACCTCTTTGTTGTGCCCTCGGCACAATGACGGACGCGAGGCCGTTGCGATGGTTTACATTCAAGGCGCACACCATGGAATAAAGCGGACAATGTATATAAAAAAACAGGCGTTATTTTCAACTCCGAAATATTTTGGCCGAAATACGCGAAAATACGGCACTTTTCGTAATCGGTTGATAATTAGACGTTTATGAAATTTCGGATTTTATTAGGCTCGAAAAGTAAATACTTTTCATCAAAGAATACCCTTTATCGCGTTGCGATATACCCTTTATCATGACGTGATTAACGCTTTATCGCATCGCGATAAAGGGTATATCGCAACACAATATACCCTTTATCGCAAAATTACCCCATGCAAATCGTGGCGTGACCGACAAAAAACGTGTTTTTCACGCTCTATTTCATCCGCTCTCCGTGACAAACTTTTCGACCAAAAATCATGACAAAGAGAACATTCACTCCAAACATCGTATGGGCCCATTCCACTCCATAAATGCATCCGAAACCGATTTTTCCGCCACCGAAGGCACTTTTGTTCAAGATTATTTGCTAACTTTGCGCTTAACAACTTTTTGACATGAAGGATATATGTAGCATCGGGCACATCACGCGCGATAAAATCATCACCCCGCAAAACACCGTCTGCATGGCCGGTGGCACCTCTTATTATATGTCACACGGCATCAGCCACCTGCCTCAAAAGGTGAGCTACCAACTGGTGACCAAGGTGGGCCAAGGGCAGATGGGCGAAGTGGAGAAGCTGCGCCAAGCCGGCGTGGACACCATCTGCTATCGTAGTCGCCACACCGTCTACTTCGAGAACAAGTATGGCGAAGACTCCAACAACCGCACGCAGCGGGTACTGGCCAAGGCCGACCCGTTCACCATCGAGGAGATGCGCCCGCTGGAAGCCCGCGTGTTTCACCTGGGCAGCCTGCTGGCCGACGACTTCTCGGCCGAGGTGGTGAAGTATCTGGCTACCAAGGGACTGGTGTCCATCGACGTGCAGGGCTACCTGCGTGAGGTGGTAGACGAAGACGTGCGCGCCATAGCATGGCAGAACCAGAAGGAGATCCTGGCAGCCACGAGCATCCTGAAGCTCAACGAGCACGAGATGGAGGTCATCACCAACTCCACCGACCCCCGCACCGTGGCCCGGCAGCTGGCCGCCCAGGGCGTGAAGGAGGTGGTCATCACACTGGGCAGCTACGGCTCGCTCATCTATGCCGATGGCCATTTCCATGAGATCCCGGCCTACAAGCCGCGACAGGTGGTGGACGCCACGGGCTGTGGCGACACCTACTCCACGGGCTATCTCTACTGCCGCCTCCAGGGCATGGGCTACGCCGAGGCCGGGCGCTTTGCCGCCGCCATGTGCACCCTGAAACTGGAGCACAACGGACCCTTCGACGGCACCATCGGCGACATCGAGCGCATCATGAAGTGACGGACAGGCAATCAGCCTGCCACCTCGCCGCCGAGCAGCGACTCCAGGTATTGCGCCAGGCGGTCCCGGCTGACCTCCTCCAGGCCCTTGCCGAAGGTGAGCAGCCGGTCGGCCAGCCGCACGGCGAGGTTGAGGTCGTGGGTGGAGAGCACCACGATCTTGCCCATGTCGTGCGCCAATGAGCGCAGCAACCTCATCGTCTCCACCTTGCTGGGATAGTCGAGAAAGGCTGTCGGCTCGTCGAGCAGCACCACGGGTGTCTGCTGGGCCAGCGCCTTGGCTATCATCATCTTTTGCCGCTCACCATCGCTCAGCGTGTCCACCCGGCGCCGGGCCAGTGGCGTCAGTCGCGTCATGCGCAGCGCCTCGGCCACGACACGACGGTCCTCATCGCCAAGGTGGCCGAAGAAGCCCGTGTAAGGCATGCGCCCAAATCCCACGACCTCTTCCACCGTGAGGTTCTCGACCTCCACACGGTCGGTCAGCACCACACCGACCCAGCGCGACAACTGCCTGCTCGTGAGTCCCGTCAGCCGTCGCGCCGTCCCGTCAGCCACCAGTGTCACCTCGCCGGCCAAGGGCGGCTGCACACCCGCCAGCGTGCGGAGCAGCGTCGACTTGCCCATGCCGTTGGCCCCCACGAGCGCCGTCAGCACACCGCCCTCAAGCCGCGCCGACAACCCCGAGGCCACCTGGCGGTGACGATAGCCCACCGCCAAATCCTTGATGATCATCTCATTCATGCCACAAAGATACGACAAAAAGCAGGAATATAAGGCCACCCGACACCATTTTTAATCCTCCCGGAGCGCGCTATGTGGCCACTTTTTCCTAACTTTGCAGTTATGAACGCAGTATCGCCACTTCAAGCATTGCAGCAACAACGGCTTTTGCTCCAGTTGGAGTATCAGACCGAGAAGGAAGCGTTTCGCAAGCAGACCGAGACCATGGGCGTCGGGCGCAAGGTGAAACGCGGCGACGCATGGTTTCCCATTGCCACCGGGCGCACCTATTATAACTCGCTCAACCAGTATTGCATCGAGGTGACACGCACCGCCGACCAAGACATCGAGCACAACTTCGAGTTTGGCAAGCCCGTCGTCTTCTGGCGCGCCGACATCCCCTCGCCCACCGCACCTGCCGCCAAGGGCGCCCTGCGGTACTTCAACTTCACGGGCACCGTGTCGGTTGTCGACGGCGACCGCATGGTGGTCACCATCCCCGAGGGCCACGCCTTCGACCTGCAGGGCTGCGACCAGCCCATCGGCGTGCAGCTCTTCTTCGACGAGACCAGCTACCGCTGCATGTTCGACGCACTCGACCGGGTGATCAAGGCCAAGGGCGGCCGGCTGGCCTACCTGCGCGACCTCTTCTACACGAAGATGAAGCCCCAGACCTTCTCCTTCGAGCCCCTGCGCTTCCCGTGGCTCAACACCACCCAGGAACGGGCCGTCAACGAGGTGCTGCGCGCCAAGGACGTGGAGGTGGTGCACGGCCCTCCCGGCACCGGCAAGACCACCACACTCGTCGAGGCCATCAACGAGACGCTGATGCGCGAGAGCCAGGTGCTGGTGTGCGCACAGAGCAACATGGCCGTCGACTGGATATCGGAGAAGCTCGTCGACCGCGGCATCACGGTGCTGCGCATCGGCAACCCCACACGGGTCAACGACAAGATGCTGGGATTCACCTACGAACGGCAGTTTGAGGCGCACCCCGACTATCCCCAGCTCTGGGCCATACGCAAGGCCATACGCGAGTTGCGGCAGAAGCGCAAGGGCCGCGACGAGGGCTACCACCAGAAGATGGAACGGCTGAAAGGACGTGCCACGGAGCTCGAGATACGCATACGCAACGACCTGTTCGGACAGGCGCGCGTCATCGCCTCCACACTCGTGGGCACCGCCGGCCGGCTGCTCGAAGGGCAGAAGTTCTCCACCCTCTTCATCGACGAGGCCGCACAGGCCCTGGAGGCCGCTTGCTGGATAGCCATCCGGCGCGCGGGGCGCGTCATCCTGGCGGGCGACCACTGCCAGCTGCCGCCCACGGTGAAGAGCATAGCCGCACTCAAGGCCGGACTGGGCAAGACGCTCATGGAGCGCATCGTGGAGCAGAAACCCGAGTGCGTGACGCTCCTCCAGGTGCAGTATCGCATGAACGATGACATCATGCGCTTCAGCTCCGACTATTTCTACGGGGGCAAGGTGCAGACGGCACCACAGGTGAGCCACCGCGGCATACTCGACCTCGACTACCCCTTCTCATGGATAGACACCTCGCAGATGGAGGTGGGACCCGACGAACCGCCGTTTCGCGAGCAGTTTGTGGGCGAGAGTTTCGGACGGGTCAACAAGGGCGAGGCGGCCCTCACGCTCCTCACCCTGCAACAATACTTCACCAAGATCGGCAAGCAGCGCATCCTCGACGAGCGCATCGACGTGGGGGTCATCTCGCCCTACCGCGCACAGGTGCAGTACCTGCGCCACCTCATCAAGCGGCGCGAGTTCTTCAAGCCCTACCGGCAGCTTATCTCCGTCAACACGGTCGACGGCTTCCAGGGACAGGAGCGCGACGTGATCCTCATCTCGCTCGTGCGTGCCAACGATGACGGGCAGATCGGGTTCCTGCGCGACCTGCGCCGCATGAACGTGGCCATCACACGTGCCCGCATGAAGCTCATCATCCTCGGCGACGCCGACACGATGACGCGCCACCCGTTCTACAAGAAACTCTACGATTACATCCAAAGCCTGCGCCACGACAACGCGGAAACGGCCGGCACGACGGCAACGGCGACCGACGAGACGCGACCGGCAGAAGCGACAGGCCCGACAGCATAGGAAAAGCATGTTACAACGAGACTATTTCATCCGAATCATTGAGGAGTTCATGGCCGCCGTCAGCCGCTTCCTGGAGAAGGACATCGACCGGCGAACCGATGACGACCTGCGCGACCTCTACCGACAGTATGTGGGCGACTACGACACCCTGCGCAACCTCTCGGCGGCGGAGACCGTGGGCTACGCACGGGAGCAATGGAAGGACGACCGACGCATGCAACAGCTGGAGATGCTGGCTGAACTGCTCTATGTGGAGGGCAGCTACAAGCAGAAGCCCCTGCGCGACATGCTGCTCGAGAAGTCGTTTGCGCTCTTCACCTATGTCGACCGACACAGCTCCGACTTCTCGCTCACGCGGCGCGCCAAGCTCAGCGCCATCAAGGGGCTGCTGGGCTCCGACATCAATCTTGACGACATCCTGATATGACCGACATGGACCAACACAACAACACGCGCCAATCGCAAGGGGGCATGACCGACATGACCGTGGGATCGCCGGCCCGCGGCATCCTGCGCTTTGCCATCCCCCTGGTGCTGGGCTACATCCTGCAACAGATGTACCAGGTGATCGACGCCGCCATCGTGGGGCGCTGGATCGGCGTGGACGCCCTGGCGGCCGTGGGCGCCTCGGCCAGCGTCATGTTTCTCATCATGGGGTTCTGCAATGGTTCCTGTGCGGGCTGCGCCATACCCGTGGCACAAGCCTTCGGCGCCAAGGACTACCGCAAGATGCGCTGCTATGTGGCCAACGCCGTACGCATCGGCGTGGTCTTCGCCGTGGTCATCACGTTGCTCAGCTGCGCCTGTTGCTCGCGCATCCTGCACATCGTCAACACGCCGTCCGACATCTTCGATGACGCGTGGATGTTTCTTTTCCTGCAGTTTTTGGCCATTCCCTTCACCATCGCCTACAACCTGCAGGCGGGCCTCATCCGCGCCCTGGGCGACAGCAAGCACCCGTTTTATTTCCTCATCTTCTCGTCGTTGTTCAACATTGCGCTCGATGTGCTGCTCATCCTCGTGCTGGACATGGGGGTCACAGGTGCCGGCCTGGCCACACTGCTGGCACAGGCGTTCTCGTCGGCACTGTGCTATGGCTTCATCCGCCGCAAGATGACCATCCTCATCCCGAAGGGCGACGAGCGGGCCTACGACAACAAGCGCATCTCCATCCTGCTCAACAACGGCGTGCCCATGGGCCTGCAGTTCTCCATCACAGGCATCGGCATCATCATGCTCCAGAGCGCCAACAACGCCCTCGGAACCGTCTATGTGGCGTCGTTCACGGCGGCCATGCGCATCAAGTATCTCTTCACGTGTGTCTTCGAGAACATCGGGGTGGCCATGGCCACCTACTGCGGACAGAACATCGGGGCGCACGAGATCGGGCGCGTCCGACGCGGCGTGGCCGATGCGGTGCGCATCATGCTGGTCTACTTCGTCATCACGTTCCTCCTCATCTACCCCTTCGCCGATGACATGATGGCTCTCTTCGTCGACTCCTCGGAGCAGGCGGTCATCGTCAACGCGGCGCAGTTCATGCGCGTGGCCAACTACTTCTACCCGGCACTGGGACTGCTCACCATCCTGCGATACAGCATACAGGGACTGGGATACAGCAACCTGTCGATGCTCTCGGGCGTCATGGAGATGCTCGCTCGCTGCGGCGTCAGCCTCTGGCTCGTGCCGGCGCTGGCCTTCACGGGCGTATGCCTGGGAGACCCCGTGGCGTGGCTGGCGGCCGACGTGTTCCTCGTGCCGGCCTTCTGCATGCTCTACCGTCATCTGAAAAACAATAACCAATCATACACCGTTACCAAATGAAAAGACTTTTCCTTTCCATCGCCATGACGCTGATGGCCTTCGTCAGCATGCTGGCTTCACACACCGTCACCCAGGAGGGTGCCTGGTGCTGGTTTGCCGACCCGCGCGCGCTACATTATGAGAACGCCAGCGGATCGATCAACGCGTCCTATCTGGGCTACATCGACGTGCACGGCAACGTCAAGGCCACACAGATGGACTTCGTACACAACCGTCGAACGGAGGTGCTGGTGCGATCGGCTTTCCAGCCCGACGACCACAACAACCCCACCTTCATCGTGCTGCCCGACGAGCGGGTCATGATCTTCTACACACGACACACCGACGAACCGAAGATATGGTACCGCGTGTCGGTCAAGCCGGGCGACATCTCGGAGCTGGGCGAGGAGAAGTTCATCAGCACAAAGAACAACACCACTTATCCTTCGCCATTCATCCTCAGCGACGATCCCTCGCACATCTACCTCTGCTGGCGCGGCATCAACTGGCACCCGACGATGGCGCGCATCACCATGCCCGACGCCAATGATGACGTGACCGTGGACTTCGGACCGAAGCAGATCGTGCAGTCGACGGGAGCAAGGCCCTACGCCAAGTACCAGAGCAATGGCAAGGACAAGATCTACTTGGCTTACACCACCGGGCATCCGGACAACGAGATGCCCAACTGGCTGTACTTCAACGTCATCGACATCAACAAGGGCAAGGGACCCATCCTCCGAGACATCAAGGGCAACAAGCTCAAGACGGTGGCCGACGGCCCGTTCAACGTGAACAAGACCAGCAGCTACCTCTCACAGTATCCCTATACGGTGGTAGACCACAGCGACAACGTGCGCAACTGGGTGTGGCAGATAGCCCTCGACAAGGAGGAGCGACCCGTCATCGCCCTGGTGCACATCGACAACGCCAAGACCACGCACGTCTACCACTACGGCCGCTGGACGGGCAAGGCATGGAGCGACACGTGGCTGCAGTATGGCGGACACGCCTTCCACCAGAACTGGAACCGGACGGAGCGCTGCTACAGCGGCGGCATGGCCATCGACCCCGATGACACACATCTGCTCTATCTCTCCATTCCCACCACCAACGGGGCGTATGACAAGGATGGCATCTATGAGATATGGAAGTACACCATCGCCGACGATGGCACCATAGCCTCAACGGAGCAAGTCACTCGCAACTCGGCGAAGAACAACATGCGCCCCTTCATGCTGCCGGGATCGAAGAACAGCAAGCTGCGCTTGACCTGGATGAACGGCGACTACTATTACTGGATGGTCAACAAGAATTATCCCAAGGGGTACCCCACCAGCATCGTCTGCGACTACGATCTGCCCGAGCAGCCGGTGAACCTGGCTGACCAGCAGATGAAGCAGGCTGCCGGCAACACGGCGTTCTCCGTGGCGGCCCAACTTCATCAGGAGGCAAGCCGTGAGGCCGCAGACACCACATGGATCTTCGGCAGCGACAACCTGACGGTGGGCCTCTCGGCTTCCAACCAACTCTTCGTCAACATGAAGGCCAACGGGGAGCAGACGACCAAGACGAGCTGCAACCTCTTCAACACCTCTGACAACTGGGCTCTCTACTCCACGGGCACCTCGGGTGACACACACCTCACCACCATCACCGACGCACTCATCACCGTGACCTATGACGGCAGCGAACTGCGTCTCTACCGCAACGAACTGCTGGAGCTCTGCATCCCCGCCAAGGGCCTGACGCTCAGCAATGTCAAGGCCGGTGCGCTCTCAACGGGTACGCAACTGTGGGGCCGCGCGCTCAACCAGGACGAGGTGGGAGCGCTGCGCACCCAGTTCATCGCATCGCTCATCAGCGTGCCTGACACGGTGCGCACCGACCTGGTGTTGCCGCAGACCGTGCAAGGCTTGCCCGTGACCTGGAGCAGCAGCAACACGGCCGTCATCGCCAACAACGGCATCGTCTGCCTGCCCAGCGAGGAGACGCCTGTGACGCTCACCGCCACGGTGGGCGCTGACACCGTGCGCTGGCAGACCGTGGTGATGCCTCGCAACGTGGAGAAGAACCTGCTGGTCAGCTACACCTTCGACGAGGCTGACCTCACTGCCGACAACACTGTAGCCGACCACAGCGGACATGGCCGCAAGCTGGCCGTGAAGGGCTCGGCCAAGGTCAATGGCACCCTCGACCTGACGGCCAACAAGCCGGTGGCCTTTGCCGCCAATGGCTACGGCGTGGCTCCAGCGGGGCTCGTGGGCGCGCTGCGCTCCTACACGTTCATGCTCGACGTCAAACTCAACGGGCGCGAGAAGCTGCCACGCTTCTACGACTTCGGATCGGGATCGGGCAACAGTGTCTTCCTGCGCCTGACGGCTGCCGGCAACTACTCGGCCGGCAGCAAGATGGGGGGCGGACAGACGCTCATGGTGGAATCGGCAAAGGTGATGCCGCTCGGAAAGACGGTGCACCTGGCCGTGACATTCAACGCCGCGGACCATCGTCTCGCCATCTACGCTGACGGCGAGAAGGTGGCCGAGGGCAACAATGTGACCTACGAGCCCTGGCAACTGGTGTCACAGGCGCAAGACACGCGCAACTACATCGGCCGCACACAGTGGTGGGACAACAACACCGACAACGGTGACGTGGTGGGCACCATCGACAACTTCCGTCTCTACGACATCGCACTGACACAGGCTGAGATACAGCAGGCCAACACGCCGACAGCCATCAAGACCATCACCAAGCGCAAGCGCTCCTCACGCCACTACACGCTGGCCGGACAGCCCGTCAACCTCACTGCCATGGCCCATGGCATCTATGTCACACAGGGCCGCAAATACCTCAAGCGATAAGCAAGCCCTGACCCTTGACAAAAAGCAGACGGCGCCCGGTGACCACATGGCCACCGGGCGCCGTCTGCCTTTTGTATTGTGACGCTCGCGACGTCGCGAGCATCACTCTTTGTCGCGGGGCTCTCGCCACACGCGCCCTCTACTCACTTATCCGCTCCCTGATCTCCTGAAGGTTGATTTTCTTGCGAACCTTCACGCGGTCGAAGCCTTGTCCATAAACACCGATCACGGCCGACTGTGCCACAAAGGCGTTGGGATCAATCTCATCGATGAGGTCGAAGATGAAACTCGACTCACTCTTCTTGGCAATGCAGAAGATAACCTTGATGCCCTTCTTCGTGTAGAAGCCGTTGCCGTTGAGCGTGGAGCACCCGCGGTCGGCTATCTTGTTGATGGCCTCGCCGATCTCCTGGTACTTGTCGGAGATGATGAAGAACTGCACACTGCGGCGCAACGAGTTGACAACGTGGTCGACGCAGAAGGAGATGATGAACAGCAGCACATAGCCGTAGAGCACCTTCTCCCAGTCGCGCAACACGACATATGACGACGTGATGATGGCCAGGTCGCAGAAGAGGATGATGTGGCCGAGCGACACGTCGCGGTACTTGTGGACCATGGCCGCCACCACATCCGACCCGCCCGTGGAGCCTCCGGCCGACAAGCCCAGGCCCACGCTGGTACCCATGAACACGGCGCCCACCATGCAGGCCATGAACTTCTGGTCGGCCAGCAGATGCAGGTCGGGCGGCATGATGCCCTGGAGCACGGTGCTGCCCACGGTGAAGACGATGACACCGTAGATGGTCTTGGCGCAGAAGCGCCAGCCCAGCACACGCAGCGCAGCGATGAGCAACACGGCATTGAGCACGAAATAGGTGTCTTGGGCGGGAATGCCTGTGCCCCAATAGACGATGGAGGCCACACCCATGATGCCGCCCATCGTGATCTGGTTGGGCAGCAGGAAGAGGTTGAGACCCACCACGCCGAGCAGCATGGCCACGGTGATGACCGAGTAGTCACGCACGAGGCGGAGGAACTTGCCTTCGTTTTTCTTCGATTGGAATATACTCATGGCTATCAGCGGAGGATTACTGGTTGGTCTTGCTCAGCCTCACCGTGCGGCGCTGGGCATAGCAGTAGGCATCCACCTGGCCGTTGGTGTAGTGGTCCTCATAGCCCTGCTCCACCAGGCGGAATCCTCCGTTCTTCACCTGGGCCACGAGGTTGTCGTAAGCTTTCTGGTTGAACACGCCAATGGTCACGTCACCCTTGACGGCCACATAGCTCGACGTGCCCTTCTTGAGGGGCTTCGGCGTGTCGGCATAGACACCCGCACCCACCTTCTTGGCGGGCTGGCAGTTCTTGTAAAGCATGGTGTCATAGCTGTCGAGACGATAGACGGCATAACCGTCCACGCGCTTGTAGCCATAATGGGCTGACAAGGTCTTGAGGTCGGCACGGCCCAGGACCAGGTCGGCAGCCTCTTTTACCGTGACAAACTCGCTGTTGGCATTGGCATCGGCCACAACCTCAGCAGACGTGTCAACCACCACAGGAAACGAGCCGTCGGGTGACGGCAAGGTCGTGAATGACTTCTTGGAACCGCAACTGCCAAGCGCCAACGCCACGGCAATCACACTGGAAAGGGTCAGGAACTTATTCATTATCTATAATGAGTTTGCTAATTTAAGAGATCTATAATGGGTTTGTTAATCTAAGAAATCTATAATGCGTTTGCTAATCTAAGGAATCTATAATGGGTTTGCTAATCTAAGGAATCTATAATGCGTTTGCTAATTTAAGAGATCTATGTCACATCGTCGGAACGTTCCGGTTTGTCAGACTTCCACATCCGCAGAACACCATCTCACCGTTGCGGTTTTTGCCTGTCAAGCACCTCGCGGATAAACCTGGCCGAATAGCCCTTGTGGCAACGGGCCACCTCCTCGGGTGTTCCCGTGGCAATGACTTGGCCGCCATTACGTCCGCCCTCCGGTCCCATGTCGATGATGTGGTCGGCGAGCTTGATGACATCAAGGTTGTGCTCGATGATGATGACGGTGTTACCCTTGTCCACAAGTTGCTGCAGGACCGCCATGAGCATGTTGATGTCCTCAAAGTGGAGACCCGTCGTAGGCTCGTCGAGGATGTAGAGCGTCTTGCCCGTGTCTTTCTTGCTCAGTTCGGTGGCCAGCTTCACGCGTTGGCACTCGCCGCCCGAGAGGGTTGTGGCGTTCTGTCCGAGCTTGATGTATCCGAGCCCCACATCCTGCAAGGCTTTGATTTTCGGGAGGATGGCCGGCACGTTCTCGAAGAACTCCACCGCCATGTTGACCGTCATGTCGAGCACGTCGGCAATCGACTTGCCCTTGAACCTCACCTCGAGCGTCTCGCGATTGTAACGCTTGCCGTGGCACACCTCGCAAGGCACCATGACATCAGGCAGGAAGTTCATCTCGATGGTCTTGTAGCCATTGCCCTTGCATGCCTCACAGCGGCCGCCCTTCACGTTGAACGAGAAGCGGCCCGGCTTGTAACCACGGATCTTCGCCTCAGGCAGGTTGACAAACAGGGAGCGTATGTCACTGAAGACACCCGTGTAGGTGGCAGGCGTGGAGCGTGGCGTGCGCCCGATGGGGCTCTGGTCCACGTTGACCACCTTGTCTATGTTGTCAATGCCCTCGATGCTGTCGTAAGGCATGGGCTTGCGCAGGCTCCGGTAGAAATGTTGTGAGAGGATGGGCTGCAGCGTCGCATTGATGAGCGTGGACTTGCCCGAGCCCGACACCCCCGTGACCACGATGAGTTCACCCAACGGGAAGTCAACATCGACGTTCTTCAGGTTGTTACCCCGGCAGCCCTTGAGGCTGAGCAGCTTTCCGTTGCCCTTGCGCCTTGCGGCAGGGATGGCGATCTGCCTCTCGCCCGTCAGGTACTGGGCAGTAAGCGTCCGTGCCGGGTGGAGCATCTGGTCGGGCGTTCCCTCAAACACCACTTCGCCACCCTTGCGGCCCGCACGAGGCCCGATGTCGATGATCCAGTCGGCCGCGCGCATCATGTCCTCGTCATGCTCAACCACGATGACCGTGTTGCCCAAGTCGCGCAACTCCTTCAGCGAGTTGATGAGCCGCTGGTTGTCGCGCTGGTGCAAGCCGATGGACGGCTCGTCGAGGATGTAGAGCACATTGACCAGTTGACTGCCAATCTGTGTGGCCAGGCGGATGCGCTGGCTCTCACCGCCCGACAGCGTGGCCGACTGGCGGTTGAGCGAGAGGTAGTCGAGCCCCACCTCCAGCAGGAAGTTGACCCTCGACTTCAGTTCCTTGATGATCTCATGGGCGATCTTCCCCTCCTTCTCGTCGAGATGCTCCTCCACGTGGTCGAGCCACTCCCTGAGGTCGGCCATGTCAAGCGAAGCCACCTCCGCGATGTTCTTGCCCCATATCTTGTAGGCCAGGCTCTCCTTCTTCAGTCGTCTGCCATGACACTCCGGGCACTCAGCTTCGGCCAGAAACTGCGAGGCCCACTTCTGCGAGGCCGCGGAGTCGTCGTTCTCCATGACGGTCTTGAGATACTTGATGACACCGTCGAAGGCCACAAAGTAGTCGCTCGACGTGCGTATGACGTCCTTGTCGATGCGTATGTTCTCGAGCGAACCGTACAGGATCTCGCTCATCGCCTCGTCAGGGATGTCCCTGCAGGGCGTCTTCAGCGAGCAGTCGTATTTCTGGAGAATGGCATCGATCTGCCAGAAGATCATCTGGTTTTTATATTTGCCCAATGGCGCAATGGCACCGTCGTGTATGCTCACCGCGTCATCGGGAATCACCTTCTTCAGGTCAATCTCGTTGACATAGCCCAATCCCTTGCAATGCGGGCATGCCCCTTCGGGCGAGTTGAACGAGAAGATATTGGGCGCTGGCTCGCCGTAGGAAAGTCCGGTCACGGGGTCCATGAGGCGCTTGGAGAAATTCTTGGCCTCGCCCGTGTCGCGGTCCATGACCATGATGACACCGTCACCCTGGCGCATGGCAATCTTCACCGAGTTCTTCAGGCGTTCGTCGTCCTTGCCCTGCACCTTGAGCTTGTCCACCACCACTTCGATGTTGTGGTTCTTGTATCTGTCCACCTTCATGCCCCTCGTGATCTCCTTGACCTCTCCGTCCACACGGATGTAGAGGTATCCCTTCTTGCGCATGCTCTCGAAGAGTTCGCGGTAATGTCCCTTGCGCTGTCGGACGAGGGGTGCGAGGATATAGATGGCGTGTCCGACATAGTCTGTCAGGATCATGTCGATGACCTTCTCCTCGGTGTATTTCACCATCTTCTCGCCGCTGAGGTAGCTGTAGGCCGTGGCCGCGCGGGCGAAGAGCAACCTGAGATAGTCGTAGATCTCCGTCGTGGTGCCCACGGTGGAGCGCGGGTTCTTGTTGGTGGTCTTCTGCTCGATGCTGATCACAGGCGAGAGGCCCGATATCTTGTCCACATCGGGGCGCTGCATGTTTCCGAGGAAATTGCGCGCATAGGCCGAGAAGGTCTCGATGTAACGACGTTGCCCTTCGGCGTAGATGGTGTCGAAGGCGAGCGACGACTTGCCCGACCCCGACAGACCGGTGATGACCGTCAGCGAGTGGCGCGGTATCTTCACATCCACATTCTTGAGGTTGTGCACACGCGCGCCCCACACATTGATCCACTCCGTGTCTTTCCCGAAAACCTTTGACTGTGCCATAAGTCTGTTGCTAAGAAAATGTCCTTTTACCTTTTTTGTCGTTGTCCGCGGCGCTGACAAATGGCAGCGCCATGGCCTGTCCCCGTCAGCATCGCGACGCGGCGGGAACGGGCCGTCACTGGCTGGTGCCGGTGCTCTCGGTGAAGCCCCTGAGCAGGTTGACGTCACGCTTGATGTTGAAGGTGCGCCCATCGGCTCCCTTGGCTTTCACCAGCACATAGTAGACGCCCTGCGCCACATCCTTCCCTTTGTACTTGCCGTCCCATCCCCCTGCCGGGTCGCTCCATTCATAGAGCTTCTGTCCCCAGCGGTTGAAGATGTATGCATGAAACTCCACAAGGCTCTGGTAGCCACTCTTCGCCTTGTAGATGTCGTTGATGCCGTCGCCGTTGGGCGAGAAAGCGTTGGGCATCTCCAGCCGGCTCTCGGAGATGGAGATGATGATGGGCGATGCCTCCGACTCCCAGTAGCTGTCGGTGTAGGCCACGGTGTCACTGCCCTGGACGAATGTGGCCCAGAGCTCCACACAATGGGCGCCCGACTGGGTGAACGTGTACTGCGTGTCTTCGTCATATCGGATGAGGTAGGGTGCGTCACGCTTGCCCTCCTTGTAGAATCGCCACTCGTAGTGGGCCGTCCATCCTGCCGTGTTCTCAGCGTTGGCCTGGAGCGTCACGGCAAGCGGGGCCGACTCGGAGATGCTAGTCTCCGTGTGCGTCTCGCCGTCCTTGTCGGTGTAGGTCGCCGCGGGGTTGATGGTGGGGTAGCTGTCTTGCGCCCACGCCCCGATGGCCAGAAGCGAAAGGAGAAGTGCGGATATGATTTTCGATTTCATCTTGCAAGGGTCTTTGGTGAGTGGCGGATTTTTATAACCGCCTCATGCAAAGTTAGTGAATTTCCTCTTAAAACTATGAGGTTTATATTATATTTTTTGTATTTTTGCAATTGATTTTGAATTAAACGACACGTTTATGGTAAAGTTATGCAGATGCCTCCTGCTCATCGTCGTGTGTTGTCTCGGCCTGGCCGTGGCGGCGCAAGTGCCCCAATGGCGTGACGTGTACAAGGTGAAGAAGAAAGACACCGTCTACGGCATCGCCAAGAAATACGGGCTCACGGAAGACCAGCTACGAGCCGCCAACCCGGAAATGAAGACCGCCGACTACAGCCTGAAGAAGGGCGACCGCCTCTTCATCCCCTGGCCGTCGACCCAGCCTGTGGCCCAGGCGGCCACGGCCCAGCCCAAGGGAGGCGCCTCACAGCAGCATGGGCTCAGCACCGTGCACGTGGGCATCATGCTTCCCCTGCACAACGTCAACGGCGACGGGCGCCGCATGACGGAATACTACCGCGGTTTTCTCATGGCCTGCGACAGCCTGAAGCGTGCCGGCCTGCACATCGACGTGCATGCCTGGAACGTCACCATCGACGACAACATCGAGAAGTTTACCGCCGACCCGGCCGCAGCCCGCTGCGACATCATCTTCGGTCCTCTCTACACCCATCAGGTGCGGGGCCTTGCCGAGTTTTGCAAGGCGCGCGACATCCGCATGGTCATCCCCTTCTCCATCAGTGGCGACGACGTGTCGCGCTACCGCCAGATCTATCAGGTGTGGCAGAGCCCCGACCGCCTGAACAGCAGCGCCATCGAGGCATACCTGCGCCTCTTCCCCAAGGCCCATCCCGTGTTTATCGACTGCAATGACACCACCTCGCGCAAGGGAGTGTTCACCTTCGGCCTGCGCAACCGGCTGGAGAGCAACAACATCACCTACAACATCACCAACCTCAACAGCAGCGAGGCGATGTTTGCCAAGGCCTTCCGCACGGGACAGCAGAACGTGGTCATCCTCAACACCGGGCGCATGCCCCAGCTCACGGTGGCCCTGGCCAAGCTCGAGAGCCTGCAGAACCTCAACCCCAACCTGAAGATCACGCTCTTCGGCTACACCGACTGGTTGCTCTATGCCGACTACGACCTCGACAACTTCTTCCGTTTCGACACCTACGTGCCGGCACAGTTTTATTATAATGCGCAGAACAGCCGCACGCGCCGCTTCGAGCAGTCCTACCGCCACTGGTTTCACGAGGGTCTGCAGGTCAACTACAACCCCCGTTTCGCCCTGACCGGCTACGACCATGCACAGTTCTTCCTGCGGGGCCTCGCCGCCCAGGGCAAAGCCTTCCGCGGCACCCAGGGACAGAGCGCGTACACACCGCTGCAGACACCGCTGCGCTTCCGGCAGGTGGGCGATGCCGGCATGCAGAACGACAACTTCCAACTCATCCACTACACTCGCGACCACCGCATCGAATCGGTGGCCCCCTAATCGCCCATGCACCACACGACACACATGAACCGACAGATCATCACTCTCCTGGCACTGCTCCTGCCCATCGGGGCACTGGCGCAGATAGGCCAGCACCGCAACACGTTCTCCGTGGGCGTCAACGGCGGTTACAACCTCACCACCGTGCGCTTCACCCCAAAGGTGGTGCAAAGCATGAAGGGGGGTGTCACGGGCGGCATCGCCATGCGCTACACCGTGGAGAAGTATTTCTCGACCATCGCCTCCATCGCCGCGGAGGTCAACTATGGCCAGATGGGCTGGAAGGAGAAGATACGCGACCTCAACGACCAGCCTGTCATCAACGCCGCCACAGGCGTGGCCGAACAGTATGAGCGCACCATCAGCTACGTGCAGGTGCCCATCATGGCCCACCTGGCCTGGGGCAGGGAGAACCGGGGCGTCAACTTCTTCGTCAACGCGGGACCGCAGTTTGGCGTCTATGTCGGCGAGTCGACCAAGATGACGTTCGACTGGGACAAGCGCAACATGGCCGACCGCGCCAACTCCGTTTGCGCCCAGGACTCCATGGATGTCAAGAACAAGTTTGACTATGGCATCGCCGCCGGCGCCGGCATCGAGTTTGCCAGTCCCAAGGCGGGGCGCTTCCTCCTCGAGGGACGTTACTACTATGGACTGGGCAACATCTTCGGCGACTCCAAGCGCGACTACTTCGGCAGTTCCAACTATGGCACCCTCACCATCAAGCTCACCTATCTCTTCGACATCACCCACTGACCGACGAGACGTGAGAGCCACCAGACACTAACAACAAAAACCATAAATCTATGTTCAAGAACCATCCCAAAGGATTGCTTCTCGCAGCCCTCAGCAACATGGGCGAGCGCTTCGGCTATTACATCATGAACGCCGTGCTGGCACTCTTCCTCTGCTCCAAGTTTGGCCTGTCCGACGAGACGAGCGGCCTCATCGCCGCCCTGTTCCTGGCCGCCATCTATGTCATGAGCCTCGTGGGCGGCATCATCGCCGACCGCACACAGAACTACAAGGGCACTATCATGAGTGGCCTCCTGGTCATGGCCCTGGGCTATGTGTGCCTGTCCATCCCCGTGCTCGCCACCCCCGAGAACACCACCGCCCTGCTCTCGTTCACCGTCTTCGCCCTGGTGCTCATCGCCTGCGGCAACGGCCTCTTCAAGGGCAACCTGCAAGCCATCGTCGGACAGATGTACGACAACTTTGAGCGCGACGCCGCACGCGAGGGCACCGACCGCCTGAAGTGGGCACAGGGCCAGCGCGACGCGGGCTTCCAGATATTCTACGTCTTCATCAACGTGGGTGCGCTGGCCGCTCCGTTCATTGCGCCGTTGCTCCGCTCGTGGTGGCTCAATGTGCACCACCTCTCCTACAACGCTGACCTGCCACGCCTCTGCCATGCCTTCATCAACGGATCGCTGAGCGGCGCCGACAGCAGCAACCTCCAGACACTCGCCCAGCAGGTGCAGCTCGCAGGCTACCACTTCACCGACATGGCCGCCTTCTGCCAGGACTACCTCGACGCCTTCAACACCGGCATCCACTACAGCTTCATCGCCTCCGTGGCCATGATGCTCGTGTCGCTGGCCATCTTCTTCTTCTCCAAGCATCTCTTCCCCACCCCGGGCAAGAAGGAGGAAGTGGTCGTCGAACAATATACGGAAGAGGAGAAGCGCACCATGGCCGCTGAGATCAAGCAGCGCATGTACGCCCTGTTTGCCGTGCTCGGCATCTCCGTCTTCTTCTGGTTCTCATTCCACCAGAACGGCCAGAGCCTCAGTTTCTTCGCCCGCGACTTCGTGAAGACCGACTCCGTGGCTCCTGAGATCTGGCAGGCTGTCAACCCCTTCTTCGTCATCTTCCTCACACCGGTCATCATGTGGATCTTCGCCTACCTCACCAAGAAGGGGCACCCCATCTCCACGCCGCGCAAGATTGCCTATGGCATGGGCATCGCCGGACTGGCCTACGGCTTCCTGATGGTGCTCTCGATGGTGAATGGCTGGCCGTCGGCCGAGGCGTTCACCGCCCTCGACCCGTCAGCGCGTGCCATCCAGAAGGCCGGTCCCTGGGTGCTCATCCTGACCTATGGCTTCCTCACTGTGGCCGAGCTGTTCATCTCGCCTCTGGGCCTGAGCTTCGTGTCGAAGGTGGCGCCCAAGCACCTGCAGGGTCTCTGCCAGGGCCTGTGGCTCGGCGCCACGGCCGTGGGCAACAGCCTGCTGTGGGTCGGACCGCTGATGTACAACAAGTGGCCGCTCTGGGAGTGCTGGCTGGTGTTCATGCTGGTATGCTTCATCTCCATGGCCGTCATGTTCGGCATGGTGAAATGGCTTGAGCGCGTCACCGCCTGACGCCTGCCTCGCACATCCTTACTCTGACTGACAGCTCCGCCTGCGGGCGGAGCTTCACATATTCACACATTCACTTATAATTCACGTTATTATGTTTGAGGGACAACCCAAAGGACTTTTCGCATTGTCACTGGCCAACACAGGCGAGCGCTTCGGCTATTACACGATGATAGCCGTGTTCTCCCTGTTCCTGAGAGCCAACTTCGGACTGAGCGCTGGCACGGCCGGTCTGATCTACAGTATTTTCATGGGTGCCGTTTACTTCTTCCCCTTCCTGGGTGGCATCCTGGCCGACAAGTTCGGTTATGGCAAGATGGTCACGCTGGGCATCTTCGTGATGTTCGTGGGCTACCTGCTGCTGGCCGTGCCACTGGGCGGCAACACGTTTGCCATGATCTTCATGTGCGGCGCCCTGCTCTGCGTCAGCGTGGGCACGGGTCTCTTCAAGGGCAACCTGCAGGTCATGGTCGGCAACCTCTATGACACGCCGGCCCTGCAGGGCCGACGCGACGAGGCTTTCTCCATCTTCTACATGGCCATCAACATCGGTGCCCTCTTCGCCCCGACGGCTGCCGTGCGCATCATGGACTGGGCACAGCACTCACTCGGCTACAGCGAGAACGACTCCTATCACTTCGCCTTCGCCGTGGCCTGCCTGTCGCTGGTGCTGTCGATCATCATCTACTACGCCTGCCGCTCCACCTTCCGCCAGGTCGAGGGCACCTCGGCCGAGATGGCCAAGGAGGAAGGCACCACCGAGGAGCTGTCGCCTGCCGAGACACGCGAGCGCATCATTGCCCTCTGCCTGGTGTTTGCCGTGGTGATCTTCTTCTGGATGGCGTTCCAGCAGAACGGCCTGACGCTCACCTTCTTTGCCGATGAGTTCACCGCCAAGACCTCCACGGGTGTGCAGGCCATGGCTTTCGACGTGTTCAACCTCGTGGCGCTTATCTTCATCGTCTATTCCCTCTTCGCCCTCTTCCAGAGCAAGACGGCCAAGGGCCGTGCCATCGCCGCCGTGGTGGCCCTGCTGTCCGTGGCCTACCTGGTCTACGACTATGTGCACACGGCTGGCACCGTGGTGCCTGTGTCGGCACCCATCTTCCAGCACTTCAACCCCAGCTACGTGGTGATGCTCACGCCCATCAGCCTGGCCATCTTCGGCTACCTGGCACGCAAGGGCAAGGAGCCTTCGGCACCCCGCAAGATTGCCTATGGCATGGTAGTGGCCGCTGTGGCCTACGGCATCATGCTCGTGGGTTCGCTGGGCCTCAACACTCCCGACGCGCAGCGCCTGGCCGGCGACAACGGCACGTTCGTGTCGGCCAACTGGCTCATGGGCACCTATCTCGTGCTCACCTTCGGCGAGTTGCTGCTCAGTCCGATGGGCATCAGCTTTGTGAGCAAGGTGGCTCCTCCCAAGTACAAGGGTGCCATGATGGGCGGCTGGTTTGTGGCCACCGCCGCCGGCAACCTGCTGGTCAGCGTGGGCGGCTTCCTCTGGGGCGGTTATCCGCTCTGGGTCGTCTGGACGGTGTTCATCGTGCTCTGCCTCCTGAGTTTCTTCTTCATGATGGCGCTCATGAAGAAGCTCGAAAAGGTGTGCTAAGGTCAAGGGGCGTCACGCCCCACGCCCTGCGGACCACACCGCAACAGCTCACGTCATATTAACCGTAAGGGCTTCGCACGGACTTGCCGAGAGCAAGGCGTGCGAAGCCCTTTGCGTTGCTCCATATCGAGCACCATCAGCCGCATTAGGCATGCACGCCCAAAACGATTCACTGCACATTTGGAGTGATGCCCCCCTTGCGTCGGGATTGAATAAAGCGGACAATGTATATAAAAAAACAGGCGTTATTTTCAATTTCGAAATCTTTTGGCCGAAATACGCGATTTTTCGCCACTTTTCGTAATTAGCTAATAATTAGGCGTTTATAAAATTTGCGATTTTATTAAGCCCGAAAAGTAAATACTTTTCATCAAAGAATACCCTTTATCGCGTTGCGATATACCCTTTATCATGACGCGATTAACCCTTTATCGCATCGCGATAAAGGGTATATCGCAACATAAAACACCCTTTATCGCAAAATTACCCCATGCAAATCGTGGCGCGACCGACAAAAAACGCCATTTTCGCGTTCTATTTCATCAGCCGTCCGCGACAAACTTTTCGACCAAAAATCATGACAACAAGAACAACAGGTGCACTTGTCGCAGATGTGGAAGACAGGAAGCTACTCCCCTCCGCTGAAGACACCAAAAGCGCCGTTTCACAAATGCTGAAGTAAATTCTTCAGCCATTTGATTGGCAAATTCAAATAAAAACAGTAATTTTGCATGTCAAAACGACACAACGGACTAACATACGAACACTTTATTTAATACAAGAGGCCACCGTTGTCACCTTCCATCCCATGCGGCAAGGATGCCGAAAGCGCGTTAACGTATGGCTATATTTAGAAACAGAAATAATGACTGCCGCAGCACAACCAAGGTAAAAATGAAGAAATTTACGTTTACCTCCCTTTGCATGGCATTTGCCATGTCGGTATCGGCTTCCGTCTGGAAGTCTGCTACCCCCCCCAATCTCCAAAAGTAAGTAAGTTCGGATGCTTCAAGCTGGTCGGCGCAAAGCCAGGCCAAAGCAACCAGAAGATCAGAAAGGCTGAGAGCACACCCACCGTGGAAGACCTGCTCGGCTGTCCGGACGGCACCGTCTACGGTGGAGAATACTCGGAAGAGAACAGCTACTGGTCGGGCACGTACAGCGCCGACGAGGCACGCCAGGACATGCCGACAAGCTTCTTCCAGTCGTTCACCGACAACAGCTACACGTTCACGGGCGTGCGCTTCGTTGCCACCTTCAACTATTGGGACAGCGAGCAATACAGCTGGTTCAACTGCGACAGCCGTGGCGACGTGGACGAGAACGGCGACATGCACGAGCCCATCCGTGTGCACATCGGCTTCTGGGACGAGGGCGAAGACGGCCTGCCCGGCAAGGAGGTGTGGGGCAAAGACTTCGACATCCTTGGCGAGAACACGGGCATCGTTCACGGAGACCAATACTCCGGCCAAAACTACCTTTATTCTTTCAGCACCGACCTGGGCGACACCATCAAGATGGAGCACGGCTTCATGCAGGTCACGGCCGTCGACATGAAGGAGGACGTGAGCTGCTACATGGCCATGTTCACCTGTGGGCAGCCGAAGGGCGAAGGCTACGTGCGCAGCTACGACCTGGACAGCAAGAAATATGAATGGATGGGGTGCCTGCCCACGGTGTTCTGTTTCAAGGGCGACGGCAGCTTCATCGCCAAGAAGGCCCTGAAGGTGTCTGGCTTCCTGGACCCGCAAGCCACAGCCGACGGCAAGCACACGAAGGTGCGCGTGCAGCTCAACAACGAGGGGTCGGAGACCTACGAGAACCCGGTGCTCCAGCTCATCGTTGACGGCAAGGTGGTGGCCACGGAGACCGTGAAGACCAAGGTGCCTTCGCTCGACAACTACAACTACACCTTCAGCGCGCGCGCCGACCTCTCGGAGGCGGGCAACCACACCATCACGGTGAAAAACGTCACGCCAGGCGACGAGAAGATTGCCGTAGACAGCATCTCCATGCAGACGGCCACCGTCACGGCGTCAAGCTACGGCAAGTCGGAATCGGAAGACGAAGACCACCTTATTTATATCACGAGCGTGAAGGCTGGCGACATCGACAACAGCAGCGATGCGTCGCTCTACTCCGACTACACCGACAAGAAGGCTACGCTGCAGGCCGGCGACTCGCTGCAGCTGACGCTCGGATTCGGTCCGGCGTATGCATCGGTGACAAAGGCCAAGGCTTGGGTGGACTGGAACAGCAACGGCAAGTTTGAAGACAGCGAGGCCGTGACGTTCAGCGCCGATGACCCGACGAAGGGCATCATCCGCGTGCCCGCAGACCTGAGCATCACCCCGGGCGAGAAGCGCATGCGCATCATCGCCTCGCACAACTACTATATCGGCGATGTGGAGCCCACCGGCACCTACTCGTATGGCGAGACCGAGGACTACACCATCCTCCTCAAGGCCAACGAGAACAAGGCTGTAGGAACCATCGGCACGACGGCCATCGACGAGCAACTCGACAAGGGCGCGTCGAAGAACGTGGCCATAGACTTTGCCGACAGCGGCAAGGAGCCTCTCACCGCCAACCTCAAGCTCAGCTACGTACTGCCCAACGCTCCGACGGCCGAATACAACCCGGACGAGCTCACGACCAACAAGCAATCGGAACAGGCCAACATCAAGGTGCGCCGCATGGCGGCAGCCGACCGCAAGGCCGCTCCCGCCAGCGACGGCAAGACACAGTACACGCTGAAGTATGACAATGGCCAGTATGACGTCATAGGACTGGGCAACTACAGCGAGTGCACCTATGCCACCTATTATCCCGCTGACATGGTGAAGAACCTCAAGGGCATGACCATCAGCAGCGTAGACGTATATCTCGGCACGGCCGCCAAGAACTCAAGCATCGTGGTCTACGGTCAGAAAGACCAGAAGCACAACGGTGCCCTGCTCAACGAGACTTCGTTTGCCACCAAGGCCAACGCCTGGAACCACGTGGCGCTCAGCAAGCCGGTGACCATCGGCGACGAGGACCTGTGGATCGGCGTGAAGTTGAGCGGTTTCGGAGCCACTGACTACAACATGGGCATCGACTACGGAAGCGCTCTTGCCAACTATGGCGACCGCGTCAACGTGGGCGGCGAGACCTGGTGGTCGATGAGCGAGCTCGGCATCAACAGCAACTACACCATCCGCGCCAACGTGACGGGCGAGCGCACACCGGCCATCGACTGGCTGTCGGTCGACAAGACCAACGTCATCGCCGAGCAGGGCAACCCCGCAACGGTCAACGTGAGACTCGACGGATCGAAGCTCGAGAGCGGTCTCTACGAGGCTTACATCGAGGTGAAGACCAACGACGAACTGCTCAAGACGGTCGTCATCCCCGTCTACCTGCAGAACGGCGAGGCCACTGGCATCATCAACAAGGAGGTGGCCAACGGAGCCTCCATCAAGTTTAGCGCCAGCGGCGTGAGTGTCGAGGCCGACAAGCGTATAGCCAACGTCAGCGTGACCTCTGTCTCGGGTGCCGCCATCGCCAGCCAGGCTGCCGGCGCCAACCGTTGCGCCATCGCCTTCAGTGCTCCCAGGCACGCGGTTTACATCGTCACCGTGAAGTATGCCGACGGCAGCAAGTACAGCGTGAAGGTGCCGGCCCTCTAAGCGCACGGCAGCCTCAAGCTGATTATTCCTAAGGGTGGGTGCCATCAAACGCCCACCACAAAAGACTGAAAAGAGCGTTACGGTCACAAGGTTGGCCGTAACCTTTTTTTTGAAACGAAAGATTCAAAAGCAATGAAAAAGACACTTATCACTCTTGCTCTTGCCGCTACGGCGATGATCGGCCTGGCCATGCCTGCACGCAAGGGCGTCAAGAGAACCATCCGTCTCGCCGATGGCACGGAGGTGCGTGCCGAGCTGCGCGGAGACGAGTTCATGCACTATTACCAAGCTGCTGACGGCACCTGCTACAGCGCAGGCGCCGACGGCACATTTGCCATCGCCGACAGGGAACAGCTGCGCGCGGCCGCAAGGCAAAAGCGTGCCAAGCTCGACGACCGCCGAAGGAGCCTGCTGAAGCACGCCGACGCACATGCCGCCAACGGCATGAGGCGCACACCGCAGTTCGGATATGTGGGCCCGGGCCTCACCTCTGGCATCTATGGAAAGAAACGGGGACTCATCCTGCTCGTGGAGTTTCCCGACCGGCAGTTTGCCGAAGGACACGACAGGGCGTTCTACAACGATGTGGCCAACAAGGAGGGATTCAGCCAGGGCAAGTTTCACGGGTCGGTGCACGACTACTTCCTCGAGCAGTCGGACGGACAGTTTGACCTCACATTCGACGTGAGCCGCGTGCTCATGGCTCCCCAGGAGCACAGCTACTACGGCCGCAACAGCATGGGGAGCGACGCACGCGTGGGAGAGCTCGTGGCATGGGCCTGCAGCCAGGTGAAAGACGAGTACGACTTCTCACAGTACGACTGGAACGGCGACGGATATGTCGACCAGGTCTTTGTGCTCTATGCCGGCTACGGCGAGAACGCCACCGACAACGCCGAGGACATCTGGCCGCACATGTTCTACCTCTCGCAGTCGGACTATCGCAAGGAGCTGCCCGTAGGCGACGTGACCGTCGACACCTATGCGTGCAGCTGCGAGCTCAATCCCGAGAACGAGCCCGACGGCCTCGGCACCATCTGCCACGAGTTTTCACATTGCCTGGGCTTCACCGACCTCTACGACACCGACTACTCGGGCGGATACGGCATGGGCGCATGGGACCTCATGGACTATGGCGGCTACAACGGCGACGGATACACGCCGGCCTGCTACACGGGCTACGAGAAGTGGGCAGCCGGATGGATAGCGCCGAAGGAACTGAAGGCCGACACCGTGGTGGCCGACATGGAACCCACACACCTGCAAGGCGACTGTTACCTCATCTACAACGACAGGAACCACAACGAGTTCTACTTCATCGACAACCGACAGCAGGGCGGATGGGATGCCGCTCTGCCTGGCAGTGGGCTCATCATCACCCATGTCGACTACGACAAGGACGCATGGGTCGCCAACGGGGTGAACGACAACACCAACCACCAGCGCATGAGCGTGATCAGCGCCGACAACCAAGCGAACGTGGAGGCGGGCGACAAGCGCAACTACAAGTATGACGCCTATCCCTACATCAAGGATGGCGTGGTGGTGAACGACAGCCTGACGGACACGTCACTCCCCGCGGCCGGCCTCTTCAATTACAACTATGACGCGGGCTTCAAGATGGGCAAGGCGGTGCTGGACATCACGCAGAACGGAGACCACACGATGGGCTTCAGGTTTCGCGGCTTGCGCAAGTCGGAGCTGGCCGAGGGCACAGAGGTGTTGCGCGAGACTTTTGACCAGTGCAAGTCGAAAGGCGGCAACGACAGCATCTTCAACAAGGGCGCCAACGGCATGTTGCGCACCGACAACGACGGATGGACATCGACGACACGGGGCTATGGAGGCTACAAGTGTGCGCGCTTTGGCAGCACCACCGTGGGGGCCGTAGCCACCTCGCCGGCGTTCCGCACGCCTGGCACCATGACCCTTACGTTCAAGGCGGCTCCCTGGACGGGCGACAAGAACGGAAGGATACTCACGGTCGCGTATGAAGGGGACACCATCCTCACCGCTGAGATGGCTGAGGACCAATGGAATGACTACACGGTCGACTTCACACCCTCCACAGAGGCCGGCCAACTCACGTTCTGCTGCACAGGGCGCCTGTTTCTCGACGAGGTGACAGTGGTCTATGACCACAAGACCGGCATGGGCATCAGCATGACGGCCGACAACCGTCGCAAGGCCGACAACCGCGTGTTCTCCATCAGCGGCGTGTGCTTGGGCAACCATCTCAACGCCCTCGGAAAGGGACTGTATATCGTGAACGGAAAGAAGATCTTGAAATAAGACGCCTGCACAAGGCAAACGGACTGAAAGGGTCGGATTCCCGATGAGGGGTCCGGCCCTTTTTGCAGGCGCGCGGCTCATGCCAATGGACAGATTGCCTGTCGGTGGTGCTACGTGGCTTGCCATGAGAGTTCTCCATGTCTCAAAAGCCGACGGCTCATGTGTCATGGTGCGTTTTTGTACAGCGCATCTTGCGCTTTTTCCAATCATTGTCGCTACCTTTGCTGTACGAAAACTATTGTCCTAACCAGCTAAAAACCAAGAATCAATGGAACAGAACGAAAAAGGTAGCCGAGCCTACCTCATATCGATTGTCATGGTGGCCGTACTGGGCGGCTTGCTCTTCGGCTACGACACGGCTGTCATCTCTGGAGCCGAGAAGGGCTTGCAGGCGTTCTTCAAGGGAGCGGCAGACTTCGAGTACACCGACTTCATGCACGGCTTCACTTCGTCGAGCGCACTCATCGGTTGCATCATCGGCAGTGCCTTGTCGGGTGTCTTTGCCAGTCGCCTCGGCCGCAAGCACGCGCTCATCTTCGCGGGCGTCTGCTTCTTCATCTCCGCTTGGGGATCCATGGAGCCGGAGACCTATATCCTGCCACAGGGCCAGGCCACATGGCAACTGCTCGTGGTGTTCAACATTTATCGTGTGCTGGGCGGCATTGGCGTCGGCATGGCCTCGGCCATATGCCCCATGTACATAGGCGAGGTGGCACCGAGCAACATCCGGGGCATGCTCGTCAGCTGGAACCAGTTTGCCATCATCTTCGGACAGTTGGTGGTTTATTTTGTCAACTTCATCATCCTCGGCTCCCACGCCAATCCGCTCTACGATGCTGTCGGACGCATCGCCAACTGGGCCGACTGCCAGTGGACGGTCGAGACGGGCTGGCGCTACATGTTTGGAAGCGAGTGTGTGCCGGCGGGCTTGTTCACATTGCTCATCTGCCTGGTACCGGAGACACCCCGCTACCTGGTCATGGTGGGACAGGACGACAAGGCGCGCCACATTCTCGCACGCATCAACGGCACCCGCATGGCCGACGAGATCTTGCGCGACATCAAGGCTACCCTGACGGTGAACACTGAGAAGCTCTTCTCCTACGGCTATCTCTGCATCTTTGTGGGTGTCATGCTCAGCGTGTTCCAGCAGGCGGTTGGCATCAACGCCGTGCTCTACTATGCCCCGCGCATCTTCCAGGACATGGGCATGGCCAACCCCATGGTGCAGACGGTCATCATGGGTGTGGTGAATATCACCTTCACACTGGTAGCCGTGTTCACCGTGGAGAAACTCGGGCGCAAGCCGCTCCTCATCTGGGGATCCATCGGCATGGCCATTGGGGCACTGGGCGTGGCGTTGACCTTCGGCAATCCTGCACTCGACACGGTGACCATGGTCAGCATCATGGTCTATAGCGCCAGCTTCATGTTCTCATGGGGCCCCATCGCATGGGTGCTCATCGCGGAGCTGTTCCCCAACACCATACGCGGAGCCGCCGTGGCCATCGCCGTGGCCTTCCAGTGGATCTTCAACTTCATCGTGAGTTCCACATTTGTCCCGATGTTCAACATGCACCTCACCGAGGGTGACAACTTCGGGCACTGGTTCACCTATGGTCTCTACGGCATCATCTGCATTGTGGCCGCCCTGTTTGTCTGGAAGCTCGTGCCGGAGACCAAGGGCAAGAGCCTCGAGGACATGTCGAAACTGTGGAAAAAGGAACAGGCAAACAAGTAAGCCCAATGATCCCAGACGACAAAAACATGAGAAGTGGGATTAGGGGAGAAACAGTAGACTGATAAGAATAATAGACAGAGAAAAACTATAAGACAGAGAAGAACAATAAGATAGAGAAGATAAATAAAATAGATAAGACAGATAGAACAAACAAGGTAGATGAGAAGAAGAATAATAATAAAGTAGATAGATTGTAGTTACTTCAATGAGAAAAGGTGGCGAGCGCAGGGTTGCGCTTGCCACCTTTTCTTGTCATTCATCAAAACGGACCGGTCACTCGCCCTGCACCTTCTTGGGCAAGACAAGGTTGAGCACCACGGCCAGCAGGAACACCACGGCCACGCAGTTCTCCGCAAACACGGTGCGCACAATCTCCGGGAAGATGGCAAACATGCCCGTGGCCTGTGTGAAGCCCAAGCCCACGCTGAGCGAAAGACTGACGATGACCATGTTGCGCTGTGAGAAGCCGGCGCGCGCCATCATGCCGAAGCCGGCAAAGAGGATGCTGCCAAACATCATGATGGTGCAACCGCCCAACACGGCCTGGGGAATGGTGGTGAGCAGATGGCCGATAACGGGGAACACGCCGCCGATGATCATCACCAGAGCTCCGATGCCGATGGTGAAACGGTTGACCACGCCCGACATGGCGGCCAATCCCACATTCTGGCTAAACGAGGTGATAGGCGTGCAACCAAACAGGCCTGACACCGAACTCACGAAACCGTCGCAGCAGATGGCCGACCCCATCTCTCGTGTCTCGGGGTCACGCTTCAGCGCACTGTTGCAAAGGGCCGACGTGTCTCCGATGGTCTCCGTGGCAGACACAAGGTAGACGGCCACCACCGACAGGATGGCTCCCAGGTTGAACTCGGGCGTGAACGGCACCAGACGGGGCAACGCCACCACCGACAGACCGGTAAGGCCACTGAAGTCGACCATGCCCATGCAGCAGGCCAACACATAGCCCACCACAAGGCCCACCAGCACCGAGAGCGAACGCAGGAAGCCCTTGGCGAAGACCTGGCAGAGCAGGCAAGCGAGCAGGGTGACCGTGCCCACAATCCAGTTGGCTGGGCTGCCGAAGTCGGGCGCGCCCTGTCCTCCAGCAAACGAGTTGGCGCCAATGGGCAACAGCGAGAAGCCGATGGCCGTCACCACCGTGGCCGACACCACATGAGGGATGAGCCGTATCCAATACTTCACGAAGAGACCCAACAGGCCCTCCACCAAGCCGCCCGCAATGACAGCACCGATGAGCGTGCCCATGCCGTAGCTGCCTGCGATGCCGATGGCGAGTGAGAGGAAGGTGAACGAGATGCCCATCACGATGGGTAGGCGTGAGCCGATGCGCCACACGGGGAAGAGCTGCACGAGTGTGCCGATGCCGGCGATGACCATACAGTTTTGTATGAGCGTGGCACTCATGGCACTGTCAAGGCCGATGGCAGCGGCCAAGATCATGATGGGGGTGATGTTGCTGACAAACATGGCCAGCACGTGCTGAAGGCCGAAGGGCAGCGCCTTGCCCAAGGGCACCCTGCCGTCAAGACGGTACAGGTTTTCTATGGATGAGTTCATATGCATATATTGTGTTGTGTTAGTCGCTATGAAAAGAGCCGCAGGGATATGGGGTCCGTGCGGCTCTTCTTATTGTCATTGCTTTTCTGCGATTACATCACAGAGGCAGCGTGAATCCAGTTGTACACGAAACTGCACACACCGAAGGCGACCACGCCCAGCGTGCAGATGGCCAGGGCCAGCTTGGTGTTGGCATGGCTCTTGAAAGTGGGCAACGGGTTCTCGTTCTCACGGATGAACATGGCTTTCACGATGAGCAGATAGTAATAGAGCGACAGCACCGTGTTGACCAAGGCGATGAACACCACCGCATAGATGGTGGCACCGATGGTCGTGGTGACCTCCGCGCCATTGGCTGCGGCCATGAAGACAAAGAACTTCGAGAACATGCCAGCGAAGGGAGGAATGCCACCCAAGGAGAACAAGGCAAGCGTCATCAGGAAGGCAAGACGCGGATTGGTCTTGTAGAATCCATTATAGGCATCCATGTTGACCTCGCCGCCGTTGTGCTCCTCCACAGCGGAGATGATGGTGAACACAGCCAAGTTGGCCACCACATAAATCAGCACATAGAAGGAGAGAGCGGTGACACTCATGGCCGAATGGCCCACCACAGCCAGCATGATGTAGCCGGCCTGCGAGATGGAGCTGAACGCCATGAAGCGCTTGAGGTTCTTCTGGTGGATGGCAAAGAGGTTACCGATCGTGATGGAAAGCACGATGACCACCATCAGCATGACCTGCCAATACTCCACGATGGGAGCGAACACCTTCATCAGGATGGCGCACAGCGCAAAGGCGGCAGCACCCTTGGAGGTGACACTCAGGTAACCCGACACTGTGGTCGGAGCGCCCTGGTAGGTGTCAGCTGTCCAGAAATGGAAGGGGACCAAGGAAATCTTGAAGCCCAGACCACTGAAGAAGAACACCATGCCCATGATGCAAAGCGGCGTGGCGGAAATCTTGGCCATCACATCGTCAAAGTAGAGTGTGCCGGTGGCGGCATAAAGGAAACTGATGCCATAGAGCATGACGCCACTGGAGAACGTGGCGGTCAAGATGAACTTGGCGCCAGCCTCAGCTGAGTTGTGACGATACTTGTCGAAAGCCACCAGGCAAGCCATGGGTACGGAAGCCATCTCCAAGCCCAGGAAGAAGAGCAGGAAGTGGTTGGCCGACACCATCATGTTCATGCCAAGCAGGGTGGCAATGACCAGCTCATAAAACTCACCCTCCTTGAAGTCAGTGTCGGGGCGCTGCAACCACTCACGCGACTGGATGCACACGATGAGCACGCTGAAGGCAAGGATGGTCTTGATGACACCCACGCTGGCATTGGTGGCATACATTCCACCAAACGCCGTCAGGCTGGCCGTCGGGAAGATGTTGATCAGGATATGGGCGAGCATCAGCACACACACCAGGGGATTGAACCAAGCGCGCGTCTTCTCCTCGCCGGGCTTCTTAGCCGTGAACAGGTCTGTAATGAACACAATCAGCAAGATGGCCATGAGGGTCACCTCCGGGATCATGTTTAAAAACTGACTATAATCTACATTCATAATTGTCAAATTCAAATTTTAAAATTGAAACATTACATACCTGCGACGACACCTGTGCCCATGATGTGATGGATCATCGGCGCGACAGCGTCGTTGATGATGTCCTGTGCCCACAGTGGAGCCAGGCCAAGGCCCGCCACGCAGAGAATCAGACCGCCAACGGCGATACGCTCATCCCATGTGGCATCGGTCAACTTGAGCAGGTCGTCACTGGCCACCTTCTGATAGCAGATCTTGCCCACCACACGGAGGATGTAGACAGCAGTGATGACGATAGAGGTGCAAGCGATGATGGTGCAAGTGCGATGGAATGTGTCATTGACCTCGAACGAACCCACGAAGATGTTCATCTCAGCCACAAATCCAGAGAAACCAGGGAGACCGAGGTTGGCCAGACCAGCAATGACGTAACCCACGGCGAGGAACGGAACGACCTTCATCAGACCGCCCAACTTGCGCACGTCACGCGTGCCGGCACGGTGATAGATCATGCCGATGACCGCGAAGAAGAGAGCCGTCATCAAGCCGTGAGACAACATCTGAAGGATGGCACCCGTGCAAGCGGTCTGCGTCATCATGCAGAGAGCAAAGAGCACCATGCCACAGTGAGAGACAGAAGAGTAAGCGTTGATGTACTTCAGGTCGGTCTGCACACAAGCCGAGAGGGCGCCATAGACCACAGAGATGGTGGTGAGGATCAGGAAGATCCACGACAACTGCTGGGCAGCGTCAGGCAAGAGATACATGGCCACACGGAAGCAGCCATAGCCACCGAGCTTCATCAGCACACCGGCGTGAAGCATGGACACAGCCGTGGGGGCAGAAGCATGACCATCGGGAGACCATGTGTGGAAGGGGAACAGGGCGCCAAGGATGCCGAAACCGATGAAGATGAACGGGAAGAAAATCTTCTGGATAAAGGCAGGGATGGCGTGGAGCTGCGCAATCTCCACTACACTCATGGTGTAGGTGTGGCTATACTGTCCGTTGAAGAAGTAGATGCCCAGGATGCCGATGATGAGGAGAGCGGAACCGCCCATCAGCATCAGCGTCAGCTTCATGGCCGAATACTCCTTGGGGCCGGTACCCCAGACGCCAATGAGCAAGTACATGGGGATGAGGGCCACCTCGTAGAACATGAACATGGTGAACAGGTCGACCGAGATGAAGAAGCCATACACACCGACAGACAGCAAGGTGAACCAGAGGAAATACTCCTTCTGCATGGGATGCTGCTGCCAGCTGGCGAAGGTGCCCGTGAAGACGATGATAGAGCTCAGCAGCAACATGACCACCGAGATGCCATCGACACCAGTCCTATAATAAATGTTGAGAGGCTCAAACCAAGGTATGGCCGCACCGAAGAGGAACGGGTTCTGTTCGGCGGGCATCGTCTCGCGGGCGTGAACGAACGCGAAGACGAGGTAGATGGAAAGCGCGAGCAATGCCGTGGAGCCAACCACCATCACGCCACGCACCTGACTGTCGTTGCGGGCAAGCCAAAGGGCCAGCAACATCAGGACGGGAATAACGACGAAAAGTGTTAAGAATGTCATTTTCTTTTAGTTGTTTGGTGTTGGGATGTTTGATTTAAATGCACAGCAAGATCAGCGTCAATGCCACCGAGCCGGTGAGGAACCAGACAGCATACTGGCGCACATCGCCACTCTGCCAGGGACGGATGGCCTCGCCGCCTTCCTGCGTGGCCCACGCCGAGAAGTTGAACATGCCATCGATGACATGACGGTCAAACCAGGCGATAGGCACAGAGAAGCAACCGAAGACAATCTTGTGTGTGAAGAACTGCCAAGCGTCATCAATGTAGAAACGATTGAGGGCAGCCTTGTGCAAGCCGGGCATGGCCTTGGCAAGCTTGTCGGGCAGCGGGTTGTGCTTGGGCGCATACATGAAGGTAGCCAGCGCGAAGCCGATGCAAGCGACAGCCAACGAGCACCAAGCGGTGGTGCCAAACTGGAAGTGCTGGAGGGCGATCTCCTCGGCGTGACCATCCAGCGAGATGAAGTGCCCGAAAGGAATCCAACCGGCAACGATGCTGATGATGGACAGGAAGACCAGCGGGCCCCACATCACGAAGGGCACCTCAGCCGGCTTGCGGCGATGGTCGGGATCCTGCTCATAGTAGCTGTTGCCCCAGAAGATGACATAATAAAGTCGGAACATATAGAAAGCCGTCATGCCGCTGACCAAGGTCATGAACCATCCCAGACAGGGAGAGAAGTGGAAGCAAGCGTCCACGATCTCGTCCTTGGAGAAGAAGCCGGCCAAGGGCCAGAAGCCGCTGATGGCAATCGTGCCGATGAGGAAGCAGATGTTCGTGACGGGCATGTACTTGTGCAAGCCCCCCATGTACTCCTTGAAGTTGGAGCCGATGATGACAATGATGGCACCCGAGCAAAGGAAGAGCAAGGCCTTGAACATGGCGTGTGTGAACAAGTGGAACAACGAAGCCATGTAGCCGACGCTTCCCTCTCCCTCCATGGCCGTCACCACACCCAGGGCGGTGAGCATGTAGGCGATCTGCGAGATGGTCGAGAAGGCCAGGCCACGCTTGATGTCGCGCTGGCAGCAAGCCACAGCGGCAGCGTAGAACGCCGTGAAGGCGGCAATGTAAGCAATGTAATGGAGCGTGTTCGGTGCATAAGCCACCCAGATGGGCATCAGCGCAGCCACCTGGTAGACACCGGCCACGACCATGGTGGCAGCGTGGATGAGAGCCGACACAGGTGTCGGACCCTCCATGGCGTCGGGCAACCAGATGTGCAAGGGGAACATGGCCGACTTACCGGCACCTCCGATGAACATCAGGAAGAGCGACATGGGCAAGAACACGGCAGCCCCCGGCAACTTGGTGACCAGCGTGGGATCGGCCGACAGGTCGAAGTTGAACGTCCCCACATAGTAGCTGTAGAACAGGATACCGATGAGGAAGAACAAGTCGGCGAAACGCGTCACGATGAAGGCCTTCTTGGAAGCGTGCACGGCGGCATGCTTCGGGTAGTAGAAGCCGATGAGCAGGTAAGAGCAGACGCCCACCAGCTCCCAGAAGAGATACATCTGGAAGATGTTGGTGGCGACCACCAGTCCGAGCATGGACATGGTGAAGAGGCTCAGGTAAGCGTAGAAACGCTGGAATCCCTTCTCATAGCCCTCCTTCTTGTAGTTCTCGTCGCGCTCGGCCATGTATCCGAACGAATAGATGTGCACCATGAATGAGACCGTGGTGATGACGATGAGCATCATCACGCTCATGGGCGTGAGGCGGAAGCCGACGTTGAATGTCAGCAGCTCGGTAAACTTCATCCAGGTGAAGTTGAACACCGTGACCGTGGGGAAGAGGCCGTCGGCGCCACGCCCATTCGCGAAGAAATAGGTATAAGCCGTGTAAAGGCTCAGGCACCACAGCACACCCAGCACAGCCGTGCCAATGGCACCCGCCACGGGCTTCTTCATCTTCATGCCGAGCAATCCCAAGACCAGGAAGCTCAAGAACGGGAGAAGAAGTATCAAAAATGAATAACTATACTGTTCCATTGTGCAATTTAGAATTTCATGTTTTCAATACTGTTCACCTGGTCACTGTGATAGTTGCGGTAAACGTTAATGATGATGGCCAACGCCACAGCCGTCTCAGCGGCAGCCACTCCGATGGAGAACAGTGTGAAGAACATGCCTTCGAGCTGTCCTGGGAAGAGGATGCGGTTGAACACGGCGAAGTTGAGGTCCACGGAGTTGAGCACCAGCTCGATGGAGATCAGCATGGCCACAAGGTTACGGCGCGTGACGAAGCCAAAGACACCGATAAAGAACAACAGGGTGCTGAGCACCAGATAACACTCTACAGGAATCATTTCTTGTCCTCCTTTCTTGCGATTAACACACCGCCGATGATGCATGCCAGCAGGAAGACTGAAATGAACTCAAACGGCAGAACATACTGATACTTGCCCGAGCCTACGATGGCGTGTGCCACCTGGCTCATGTCATACTCGGTGATGGGACCCGCGACGGCCTGCTCGACAAACTGGTTCTTGAGCAGCACGAGGCCCACGAGCACCAGTCCGACCAGCGTGATGAGTGCTCCGCTGACGAGGCGTGAGCCCTTGAGGCGCTCGGTGAGGCCCTGCAGGGTGCGCTTGCTCACCAGTTGGATGGCGAAGACATAGAGCACCGTGATGCCACCGGCGTAGACAGAGATCTGCGCTGCTCCGAGGTAGGTGTAACCCAACATGAAATAAACGCCAGCGATCGCGAAGAGCACGAACAGCAAGAAGGTAGCTGCCCGCATGATGCTCTTGGTCATCACCGACAGGATAGCTGAGCCAAGGATGACTACGGCTAAGATGGTGAAAATAATGATATGCGCTAAACTTGCCATAGTCGTTTACTTGGTTTTAGTGTTAAACTCTCCGATGGTGAGCGGTGCGCCTCCGTCGATGAGGTTGGGCAGCGATCCGCCCTTGTAGACCTCCTTGTCGAGATGGAGCACGAGCTTGGAACGGTCGAAGACCGCGTTCTCGAAGTCGTTGGTGAAATGTATGGCACCGAAGTTACAAGCGTTGACGCAGAGCTGGCAGAACATGCAGTCGCCCAGGTCATACTGGTAGTCGTCGAGCACCTTGCGTTTCTTGCCCGTCTCCTCGTCGGTCTCCATGTGCGAAGTGATCTTGATGGTGCCGTTGGGGCAGGCCTTCTCGCAGAGAGTGCATGCGGTGCACTTGTAGTCGCCCACCTTCAGTCCGCGCTTCACGGCCTGGGGGTCGTCGAGGCTCTCGACACGGCTGAAGACAAGACGTCCGCGGTGGCGAGGGCTCACGTGCAACGTGGTCTTGCGGTTCTCGGGATACTGCTCGGTCGACTTCGGCGTGAAGTATTCCTTCATGGTCACCTTCAGGCCGGTAGCCAATGTCTTGACAGCGTCCTTGATACCGCCAAAATATGATTCAGACATATTTGATGATTGTTTTTGTTTACGTTAATGATCCATGAATGTGTTAAAGCGTCAGGCCCAGGGCCACGCAAGCCGTCATGACGACGAGCGTGATGAGCATGAGCGGCATGAGGTACTTCCACTCGAGCACGAGGATGTGGTCGATGCGGAGACGGGGGAATGTCCAGCGCACCCACATGAGAATCCAGATGACGAGCAGCGTCTTGCCGATGAACCAGACGAATCCGGGGATGGCGTTCATCACCGCGTCGAAGCCGCCGATGCCGATGTTGAGCGGAGCCCAGCCGCCGAGGAAGATGGCAGAGGCCAGACCTGAGATGACGACGAGGTTGAGGTACTCGGCGAGGTAGAAGTAGCCGAAGCCCATGCCACTGTACTCGGTGTGGTAACCGGCGGTGAGCTCGCTCTCAGCCTCAGCCAAGTCGAACGGGCCACGGTTGGCCTCGGCGTTGCCTGCGATGAGGAACACGCAGAAGGCCACGATGGCAGGGATGTGCCCCTGCACGATGGCCCACTTCCAAGGACCGGTCTGTGCCTCGACGATGCCGCTGAGCTGCATGGTGCCGCAGAGCACGACGGCCGTGACCATGCAGAGTCCGAGCGACATCTCATAGGAGATCATCTGCACGGCGCCACGCATGGCCGACACCACCGAGTACTTGTTGTTGGAGCCCCATCCCGAGAGGATGACACCCAGCACGCCGATGGAGCTGATGGCCGTGACCATGAACACGCCCACGTTGAAGTCGAGCACCTGCGCACCCTTGTTCCAGGGCAGGAAGGCGAATGTGCCTACGCTGGCCAGGATGGTGAGGCAGGGGGCGAGCGCATAGAGGAACTTGTCGGAGCGGTCGACACCGAAGATCTCCTTGATGAGCATCTTCAGCACGTCGGCCATCACCTGGAAGATGCCCCAGGGGCCCACACGCATCGGGCCAAGGCGGCACTGGAACCAGGCGCAGACCTTACGCTCGAAGAATATCATGAACATGGCGATGAGGGCGTAGATGGTCAGGACGATCACGCCGACGAGGACACATTCAATAAGGATTGACCAAAAATCGCCGAGCCCGAGGGTTTGTCGGAGAAGGTTGTCAAACCATGTTGTAACTATTTTGAAGTCAAACATTTGTGCGAATGTTTTGTGTTTACTTGATTACCTTATATAATAATTAGCGGTCGAGGTCAGGGATGACGAAGTCGATCGAGGCACCGGTGGCGATGAGGTCGGCCACCTTCTGCCCGCGGAGCATCTTGTCGAAAGCTCCGGCGAAGGTGAGGCCCATGGGGCGCATCTTCAGGCGGTAGGGGCTCTTGTCGCCGCGGCTGTCGAGGTAGACGCCAAACTCGCCGGCTCCGCCCTCGACACTGGTGTACCACTGTCCCTCCGGAACCTTGATGATGGGCTTCTGCTTGATGTAGAACTCGCCCTCCGGGATGTTGTCGATGAGCTGCTCGATGATGTCGAGGCTCTGGTAGATCTCACGGATGTGGATCATGTAGCGCTCCATCGAGTCGGCGCCGGTGCCGGTGATCTCCTGCCAGTTGACCTTGTCGTACATGGCATACGGATGGTTCTTGCGCACGTCGTTGTGCCAGCCAGCGGCTCGTCCGGCAGGTCCTGTCACGCCATAGTCCACACAGTCGGCGAGGTTCATGTAGCCGACGCCCTCAAGACGCTTGTGCGTGATGACATTGTCGCCGAAGACGTCGAGATACTCCTGCACCATGGGGCGCATGTACTTGCAGAACGTCTTGGTGTTCTCCACGAAGTGCGGGTCGATGTCGGCCTGCAGTCCGCCGATGCGGTAATAGTTCTGGATGAGTCGTCCGCCGGTGGTCTCCTCCATGACGTTGAGCAAGTGCTCACGGTCGCGCATGCAGTAGAGGAATGCGGTGAGGGCCGAGAGGTCCTGTGCGCAGGTGCCGAGGAAGAGCAGGTGGTTGTCGATGCGCTGCAGCTCGTCCATGATGGTACGGATGTACTGTATGCGGTCGCTGAGCTCTACGCCCATGGCCTCCTCGATGACGCTCACGAGGGCGTGGCGGTGGTGCATGGCGCAGAGGTAGTTGAGACGGTCGGTGAAGGCCAGCGTCTGCGGATAGGTCATGCTCTCCATCATCTTCTCCATGCCGCGGTGTATGTATCCGAGGTGGGGATAGATATGCTTGATGGTCTCGCCGTCGACGACCGTCTGCAGGCGGAGCACACCGTGGGTGGACGGGTGGTTGGGGCCGAAGTTGATGACGAAGTCGTCCTCGTCGAAGAGGCGGTGCTTGGTCTCCACGAGCTCGCCCTCCTGGTTGAGGTTCCACTCCGATGTCCAGTCGCTCTCAGGCTCGTCGGTCATGGGGAACTGGTTCTTCTCGGGGCTCATGTCGAAGTCCTTGCGGAGCGGCCAGCCCTCGAAGTCGTTGCGGAGGAAGAGGCGGCGCATGTCGGGATGCCCGAGGAACTTCACGCCGAGGAAGTCGTAGACCTCGCGCTCCATCAGGTCCGACGATGCCCATACGTGGTAGACCGACGGCACGACATAGTCGTCGCCTACCTGCTTGGCCAGCTGCTTGACGCTGACGCGCTCGTGTGTCCGGGTGTTCTCGAGGATGTAGATGCATCCGAGGCCCTCTTCGGGTCCGAAGTCCTCGCCGATGATGGTGACAAGGTAGTCGAAATGCTTCTCTGTCTTCAACTTCTTCATTTCTGCGAGGAAGTTGTCAAAGCCGAATTCTTTATTTTCCAGTTTCATTTCTTATACCTTATTTATTTATTAACCTTATATTGTTCACCTTCCTTGGCAAGCTCGTCGAGCTGACGTCCGAGTTCGGCGACGGTCTCCTTGTTGGGCGACTCCTTGACGATGATGGGCTCCTTGTTGCCGATCTTGGCACCTGAGAAGTTCTCGTTGGAGAGGCCGTGCAGTCCGCCGAGGCTCATGCTGGTCTCCTTCTCGTCGCGCGTCATCTTGTGGTTGGCTCCGCCGAAGAACTTCTCGACTTTCACCTTGCGCTGCAGCTGCATCATGCCGTAGAGGATGGCCTCCGGGCGCGGTGGGCAACCGGGCACATAGACGTCGACGGGCACGATCTCGTCGATGCCGCGCACCACGCTGTAGCTCTTCTTGAACGGTCCGCCCGAGATGGTGCAGCCGCCGACAGCGACCACATACTTGGGCTCGGCCATCTCGTCGTAGAGGCGCTTGAAGACGGGTGCCATCTTGTTGGTGATGGTGCCGGCGCACATGATGAGGTCGGCCTGGCGGGCCGAGTTACGTGTCACCTCGAAGCCGAAGCGCGAGAAGTCGTAACGGGCGCAGCCGACGGCCATAAACTCGATGCCGCAGCATGAGGTGCCGAAGGTCAGCGACCAGAGCGAATTGCTTCGTCCCCAGTTGATGGCCTGGTCAAGGCTGCCCAGCACTACATTGACACCGCCGTCGTTGAGCTCGCGCGCGATGTCCTCCAGGGTCTCATTGTCCTTAAACTCGTCGTAAGGAATGCTCTTGATGTGTGGTTTTCTTACTTCCATTCGAGTGCTCCTTTCCTCCAGGCATAAGCCAGACCAAATACCAACACAAGCAGGAAGAAGCCGATGCTCACCAGAGCGTAGGGGCCCACACCTGCCGTAACATACTGCTTGACGGCCACTGCCCAGGGATAGAGCAGCACGGTCTCGATGTCAAACATCAGGAAAAGGATGGCAAACAGGTAGTAGCCCACGTTCATGGGCATCCAGCTGCTTCCTCGTGTGGGGATACCGCACTCGAAGGGCTCACCTTTCACCGGATTGTAAGAGCGCGGACCAATAAGCTTGGCCACGACGAAAGCGCCGCCCACCAAGGTTAATGCCGTCAGTACAACGGTAATCAACAAAGTGAAATTCATAAAACTATAACGTTATTTTTAAATAATCTGTGTGATGTGCTTAAGCGTGTGCAAAGGTAACGAAACTTTCGCTAACATTACAATAATTTAACACAAAATTTGAAAAGTCGGGGTTGCAATTGGCCATTTCGTCCGACTGCGTCACAATGGCCTGCAGAGGGAGGGCCTGCGGGCGCGGTTCAAGCCGCCCGTGAAGGAGCCCTCACGCCGGCAACGATGACCGGCGGGTGATTACTTGACTTGTATCAAGCCCGGATATTTGGCCACCCCGTCCATTCTCCGTAATTTTGCAGCGTGGTGGCCGCGGTGCAACGCTCAGCGGCCGCCTTAACAAAGGCTATCATGATAGAAAACATCCAAGTGATGGTGACACTTTTCATCATCGTCATGCTGGGCTACGTGCTGTGCAAGCTCGGCTACATGGGTGACAAGTTTGACCAAAAGTTGTCGGCCATTGTCATCGACATCTCCTGCCCCGCCCTCATCCTGTCGTCGGTCATGGGCGACCGCATGCCCGACCGCACACTCATCCTGCCGCTGCTGGGCGTGGGATTCCTCACCTACTTCGTGCTGCTCATCTTCGGTTTCTGGGTGCCGCGCCTCATCACGCGCAACCACGACGAGCAGGGCATGGTGGGCTTTGCGCTGATGTTTGCCAACGTGGGCTTCATCGGCTATCCCATCGTCTCGTCCATCTTCGGCCCCGAGGCGGTGTTCTACGCCGCCCTGCTCAACATGCCCAACACGTTTTTCATCTTCACGGCCGGCGTGATGCTCGTCAGGGGCGAATACAGCATCAAGCGCCTCAACCCCAAGGTGCTCTTCTCGCCCGCCATGCTCGCCGCCTTCCTCGCCGCGCTCATCGTGGCCGTGGGCGTGCGGATGCCCGAGGTGGTGGCGCGCCCCGTGACCATGGTGGGTGCCATCACCGTGCCGGCGGCCCTGATGGTCATCGGCTCGTCGATGGCTCGGTTGCCGCTGAGGCAGATCATGGGTAGCGCGAAGGTCTACGTGGCGTCGGCCGTCAGGTTGCTGGTGGTGCCGGTGGCGGTCTACGCGTTGTTTCGCGTGTGTGGCGTGAGCGCTGTCATCAACGACATCAACACGGTGGTCATCGCCATGCCGGTGGCGTCGTTCGGCACGATGTTCTGCATGAAATACGGGCGCGACCCGTCGCTCATGACCGAGATCACGTTTGTCACCACCGTGGCTTCCATCGCCACCATACCGCTCATCACAATGCTCTTCCGGTAGGCGGGCACACGGGGCGGGCGCACGTCGGCATTCCGCCCCTACAAAACAAGGGAGCGAAAAACGCTTCAAGAAAACGGACAATATACATAAAAAAACAGGCGTTATTTTCAACTTCAAAATATTTTGGCCGAAATACGCGATTTTTCGGCACTTTTCGTAATCAGTTGATAATTAGACGTTTATGAAATTTTGGATTTTATTAGGCTCGAAAAGTAAATACTTTTCATCAAAGAATACCCTTTATCGCGTTGCAATATACCCTTTATCATGACGCGATTAACGCTTTATCGCATCGCGATAAAGGGTATATCGCAACACAATATACCCTTTATCGCAAAATTACCCCATGCAAATCGCGCCGCGACCGGCGAAAAACGTGATTTTCGCGCTCTATTTCATCGGTCATCCGTGACAAAGTTTTGCACCAAAAATCATGACAGCTCCCACAACCGGGAGTATTCTCACCAGCTTTTCCGGACACAGGAAACATGGCGCGGCACCATCAATTTGTCGCCGCGGGCAAGGTCGAATGTGAATTTCTTTTTATATCTTTGCAAGCACAAATACAAACTATCCACATGAAGAAGAGAACGCTCATCATCATCCTGCTGCTCCTGCTGGCCGTGCTGCCCAGCGGGGCCGTGCTCAAGGAGCGCAACCTGGCCGGAACGCTGGCCATGCTGCGCATCGAACTGACCGAATACCGACACAAGCTCGACAGCGAGACGGGAGCCCGCAAGGAGCAAAGCGAGGCCGTGATGAACCAGTTGCTGGCCACGATGAACAAAAGCCAGCAAAACGCCATCATGCTCTACTCGCAGAAGAGCGGATACGTGTTTGACCTCTCCTATGCCTGCCACGAGGCCACCGAGCAATACAAGACCTTCAAGAACACCGTGGGGCCCTTCCGCTCCTATGTGGAGAACGCCAACGTGGAGATAGCGCGCTTCGACAGCCTCATCGCGGACCTCAGCGCGATGTACACCGCCAGCCTCAGCGAGAAGGCCAAGGTGGACCGCAACGTGTGCCTCACGCTCGCCATCTACATACGGCGCACACTCAACGAGAACCGCACGCAGAACCAACAGTACATCAACATCTACAACCTCACCGAGCAACGGCTCAAGAACCTCAACGACTACGCCAGCAAACGATACCTGGAGATACAGAACAGCATCTTCACCAACAGCGGCACCAACGTGGTGACCATCCTCAAGAACCTGGACGGAGAGGTAAGGGAGACCGCACAGGTAGTGGCCGAGAAATACAAGCCCACACACAAGTTCAAGTCTGACTGGGACAGCCGCATCATCCTCATGCTACTGGCCATCATCGTCTTCTACGGCCTCATCGCCGCCGGGGTGAGCTACCTCGTCATCGGGTTCATCGTGACCCAACTGGTCAAGCGCAACCGTGCCGGAGCCTTGCTGCGCTGGCTCTCGGGCGGCAAGGAGGGTGAGGAGGCCAAGGCCTACTTCAAGGCCAAGCGCGTATGCATCATCCTGGCGGCCACGGTCATCGTCTTCGCCGCCACGCTGGGCATCGTGCGCGTCTCCATCTCGCAAAACTTCCTCATCATGGCCTGCGGGCTGCTCGTGGAGTACGCCTGGCTCATGGGCGTCATCCTGCTGTCGCTGCTCATCCGCCTCGACGGCGAGCAGATCAAGCACGGCCTGCGCATCTACGTGCCCATCATGGCCATCTGCTTCATCGTCATCACCTTCCGCGTGGTGCTCATACCCAACATCCTCACGAGCATCCTCCTGCCCTTCCTCCTGCTCTTCAGCACCGTGTGGCAGTGGGTAGCCATCCGGCGCAACAAGGGCGACCTGCCCTCGTCGGACGTGTTCTACGCCTGGGTGTCGTTCCTGGTGTTTCTCGCCAGCGACGTGGCCTCGCTCATCGGCTACACGCTGCTCGCCGTGGAGATGCTCATCTGGTGGACCATGCAGCTCACGTGCATCCTGACCATCACCTGCTTCGCCGACCTGCTCAAGCAGTACGGCAACCATCCCAAGCGCCGCTACTTCGACGACAACACGCCGGTGAGCCGCACCTGGTTCTTCAGATTCCTCTACACCGCACTGGCACCCATCCTGGCCACACTCTCGGTGCTCGTCAGCATCTATTGGGCGGCCGACGTGTTCAACCTCAGCGACACTTCCTGGGAACTGTTCAACCGCCGCCTCATCGACACCAACAAGTTCACCTTCTCCATCATGAGGGCCGTGCAGGTCACCACGCTCTACTTCCTGGCCTCCTACGCCAACCGCGTGTCTATCCACGTGCTCTACTACCACCTGCTCAGCCGGGAGAGGCAAAAGGCGAAGGAGGAGAAGCGAAAGGCCAGCGAACAGGCTGTCACGAGCCGCATCGCCATGTGGCGCAACGTCATACAGGTGGTCATCTGGGGAGCCTGGCTGCTCGTCACGATGATCGTCTTCAACATCGACAACTCGTGGATCGTGGCCATCTCGGCAGGCCTGTCCACCGGTATCGGATTCGCCATGAAGGACATACTCGAAAACCTCTACTACGGCATCTCGCTCATGGCTGGACGCATCAAGGTGGGCGACTACATCTCCATCGAGGGCACCAAGGGCACGGTGAAGGCCATCTCGTACACCTCCACCACCATCGAGGCGCTCGACGGGTCGGTCATCGCCTTCCAGAACTCGCAGCTCTTCTCCAAGAACTACAAGAACCTGACCCGCAACCATGGCAACGTGCTCTCCATCATACCCATCGGCGTGGCCTACGGCACAAACGTGCCGCAGGTGAAGCAGACCATCACCGAGGCGGTCGAACCGCTCAACAAGCCGGGATACATACGCTTTATCAAGGTGGTGCTCGCCGGATTCGGCGACAACTCGGTCGACTTCAAGATCCTGGCTTGGGTCGACTCGCGCAAGCAGACCTACGCCGAGAGCGACATCATGGAAGCGGTGTACGACGCCTTCAACGAGCAGAACATCGAGATTCCGTTCCCGCAACGCGACATACACATCGTCAGCGACACCGCCCACCTCGTGCCGCCCTCCAAGACGTCGCCCATCCTCCACGCCGACTCCATCGAGGAGGCCGAGGAGCAACTGCGCAAGCAGGCGGACAAATGATAGCGGGCGCAAGGACGCGGCGACAAGCCGCAAAACTTACATTTGGCAACTGTTCTAAAAAAAGCAAGTATGGCTGACTTCAAAAGACGACTCCCCGTAGGCATACAGTCGTTTGTCGACATCCGGCAACAGGGCTATGTCTACGTTGACAAGACAGACATCATCTGGGAACTTGTCAACGGTGTGAAATACAACTACCTGAGCCGACCGCGCCGCTTCGGAAAATCAGTGTTGGTGGATACGTTGCAGGCTTACTTCGAAGGACGACGGGATCTCTTCGAAGGACTCAAAATCATGAAGTTAGAGAAAGAGTGGACACGCCATCCCGTCATCAGGCTTGACATGAGCGGCGCGGGGGCTGACCCGGATAGCCTGAGGTCTTACTTTGACTACGTGTTCTGCGGATACGAAAGTAAACTCGACATTCGGCCACGGCCCAATGCCTCCCTTGCCACACGCTTCATGACCATCATCAGCACCGCTTACGACCAGACGGGACAACGGGTGGCCGTGCTTATCGACGAGTATGACTCACCCTTGCAGCACTCCTGGCATACGACAGGTCACGATGCCTGTACAGCGCTCTATCGCGAGGTGTTCGCCATCCTGAAGATGTGTGACGCCATGGAGTGTTTCGTGTTTCTCACAGGAATAACGAAGTTCACGCAGATTTCGCTTTTTTCTGTGCTCAACAACTTGCTCAACATCAGCTTTGAACCAGAGTTCGCTGCCATATGTGGCATCACAAAACAAGAACTCGCCGACTCTTTCATGCCCGAAATCAAGCAGATGGCTGAAGCCAACGGGTGGACCACCGACGAGACGATGGACAACCTGAAGTCTTATTATGACGGATACCATTTCTGCCGAAAAAACATGGTGGACATTTTCAATCCTTACAGTCTTATCAGTGCCTTGTACCAAAAGGAGCTGCGGGGCTATTGGGCTTCATCGGGTGCCACGTCTCTACTGCCTAAGTTTGTCAACGACCTGGAGACACATCTGGATGACTACGATCATTGCCGCGTGCTGCAGAGCACACTCGAAACATCCGATGTCACGGGAGGAGGCGCAGAGTTGTTCCTCTATCAATCCGGATATCTGACCATCAAGTCGAGCGATGAGTTCGGCTACAACCTCGGCATTCCCAACGAAGAAGTGCGACAAGCGCTCAACGAGATGGTGCTGCCCGCACTGACCATGCGCAAAAAAAGTGACATACAGTCGCAGCAAGCCAATCTCTATTAACAGGTAGGGGATACAGAATGCTGATGTGGGGCAGGCCACTGCCGACACACAAAAAAGAGCAGGCTTCCTGCATGCTCCATGACGGAGCGCAGGAAGCCTGCCTGTCTTTTATCTTGCCAGCAGGCTCTCCGCGAGGAAGAACCGCTGACGCATGTCGCCATTAGAGGTTCACCAGAACACCCAGCGTCAGGTTGTTGCCGTCGAGGTCCACACCCCAAGCGTTGCTGCTCTTGGCATGGTCGTAGCTGGGCTTGTAGGTCTTGTAGCCCACGAAACCGACATGAGCGACGACGCTCACACTCTTGTTGACGTTGAAGGCAACACCGGGCTTCAGGCCCACTGTCCACTCATTGCCCGTGCCGTTGTAGTGCTTATATGAGAAGCCACCGTCAACAAACAGGTCGACCACCTTGCTGTGAAGGGCGGTGTAGCGCACATAGGGAGCCACCTCAAAGGTGCCTACTGCTGCGTCTGCGTCCTCGATGGTGACAGGGTTGCCCTTGCCCCAGCCTACGACAGTACCGACTGCCCAGTCGCCGTTGATCTTGTAGCCAATCTCAGGAAGAACCTTATAAGTGGTCTTGCTGTCCTGACCGGCAATCTTGGTGCTGGCAATACCTGCGTTGCCACCCACATAGACCTGTGCACTGGCGCTCACTGCGATGACAGCTGCTGCCAAAGTCATAAATAACTTTTTCATTTTACTTAAATTTTTAATTAATAAATACTGATTAACTCTCTATTTCTTTATTCCTAATTGGTTGTCTATCGGGCACTAACGGGACCTTCTCCCGCCTCGCCGTCTCATAAAAGCGCTACAAAAATATAGAATAAACTCTTCTCTTCCAAAATTTCAACAAGTTTTTTACACCCGTTTGTTAAATTATTGTTAAACGTTTGTTTTTGCAACGTCTTTTAACTAACTTTGCATAACAATATAAATAGGAGAAACCACATGCGACCCACATTCATAGCCGGCCCGTGCGTCATCGAGTCGGCCCAACTGCTTGACACCGTAGCCGCAACGCTGACGGACATCAACCGGCGCCTCGGCACCGACATCATCTTCAAGGCTTCCTTCGACAAGGCCAACCGCACATCCATCCACTCTTTCCGCGGACCGGGCATCGACAAGGGCTTGCAGATGCTGGCCGACGTGAAGGACCGTTACGGCCTGCGCATCACCACCGACATCCACGAGGCCTGGCAAGCGAAGCCGGCTGGCGAGGTGTGCGACGTGCTGCAGATTCCCGCCTTCCTCTGCAGGCAGACTGACCTGCTGGTGGCCGCCGCCAAGACGGGCAAGGTGGTCAACATCAAGAAGGCGCAGTTTCTCTCGGGACGCGACATGCGCTATCCCGTGGAGAAAGCGCTCGACAGCGGCGCCACGGAGGTGTGGCTCACCGAGCGGGGCAACTGCTTCGGCTACAACAACCTCGTGGTGGACTTCCGCAACCTGTCGGACATGAGGGAGATTGTGCCCACCGTCATCATGGACTGCACTCACAGCGTGCAGCGACCGTCGGCCGGTGACGGCAAGACCGTCGGCGACCGCAAGTTTGTGCCGGCCATGGCGCTGGCCGCCAAGGCTTTTGGCGCCACGGGCTATTTCTTCGAGGTGCACCCTGACCCCGACCAAGGATTGTCTGACGCAGCCAACATGCTGGAGCTCGACAAGCTCGAAGGGCTCATCAGCCAGCTACTCGATTAACATCTTCCACATCACGTACATCATGCAAAATCCCTCCATACCGGCCGGCGACCTGTCGCTGTCGCGCAGCTACGCCGAGCGCTGCCTCCGCGACGAGGCGCAAGCCGTGCTCGACCTCATACCACAGCTCGACGACAACTTCGTCAGGGCCGTCGACCTCATCTATCACTGCCACGGCAAGGTCATCGTGACGGGGGTCGGCAAGAGCGGAAACATCGGGCAGAAGATCGCGGCCACACTGGCCTCCACCGGCACGCCGGCTTTCTTCATCAATCCGCTCGACGCCTACCACGGCGACCTGGGTGTCATGACGCCCGACGACGTGGTGCTGGCGCTCAGCAACTCAGGACAGACCGACGAGCTCCTGCGCTTCGTGCCCATCCTCCTCCACATGCATGTACCCATCATCGGCATGAGCCGCAACCCGGAGTCGCTGCTCGCCAAATACTCCACCATACACATCAAGGTGTATGTGGCCCACGAGGCATGTCCCCTCAACCTCGCGCCCACGTCGTCGACAACGGCTGCGCTCGCCATGGGCGATGCGTTGGCCGTGGCCCTGATGCAGGTGCGCAACTTCCGCCCCCGCGACTTCGCGCAGTTCCATCCCGGCGGCGAACTGGGCAAGCGCCTCCTCACCACGGCCGAGGACGTGATGCGCACCGACGACATGCCCATCGTGCCGCAAGACATGCACCTGGGGCAGGCCATCATCCACGTCTCGAAAGGCAAGCTCGGACTGGGCGTGTCGCTCGACGGCGATGGATGTGTCATCGGCCTCATCACCGACGGAGACATCCGCCGCGCCATGGAGCGCTGGCAGGCCGAATTCTTCGACCACACGGTGGCCGACATCATGACCCGCAACCCGAAGATTGTGTCGCCCAACACCAAGATCTCCGAGATACAGCGCATCATGCACCGGTACAAGATCCACTCGGTGCTGGTATGCGACAAGCAACGCAAGCTGCTGGGCATCGTCGACAGTTATGCCTCGTCGATGCTCAACCAATGACACAGCAACCGCATATCCATCCGAACCCAACCACAAAACGACAACACAAATGGGGATAACAAGCGCGACACTGGCGCCGCGCCATGAAAAATTTGAGTGTATGACCATGATACTTAGCTGTCTCTCACTGATGCTTCTCTTGCTCATCCCCTCGCAAGCCAAAGCCCAGACGAGCGACTCTCTCATCGTAAGACACCTGGAGAAGGAGGGCGTCTCGTTCTCAAGGGACAACAGCGTGACGCTCCTCATGAGCGGACAGGAGAAGTTTGATGATCTCTTCCGAGCCATCGACCAGGCACAGAAGAGCATCCACATGGAGTATTTCAACTTCCGCAACGATTCCATCAACCGGTTGCTCATCAGCCACCTCGCTCCCAAGGCGAAGGCGGGTGTGGAGGTGCGCTTGCTCTTCGATGGCTTCGGCAACATCAGCAACAACCAACCCATGCGCCACCGCGACCTCGACTCCATCCGCGCGCTGGGCATCGAGATCTACGAGTTCAACCCCGTGAGGTTCCCATACTTCAACGACATCTGGAGCCGCGACCACCGCAAGATCGTGGTCATCGACGGCAAGGTGGCCTACACGGGCGGCATGAACGTGGCCGACTATTACATCAAGGGAACGCCACAGGTGGGCGAGTGGCACGACATGCACTGCCGCATCGAGGGCACCGAGGTCAACACCTTGCAGGACATCTTCCTCCGCATGTGGAACAAGGTGACCCACCACAACATACACGGCCCCCAATACTACCGCGGACTGGGTGACGCCAGCTACTTCCACGGACTGAAGCCCGACACTTGCCGGACGGCCGGACACAAGATGGTGGGCATCGTCAACCGTGAGCCACACACGTCAAACCGCATCATACGCGACTTCTACACCCATGCCATCAGCATGGCGCAAGACAGCATCAAGCTCATCAACCCTTATTTCACGCTCAACCGCAGCATCAAGCGGGCCTTGCGCAAAGCCGTCAAGCGCGGCGTGAAGGTGGAGATCATGCTGTCAGTGAGGAGCGACATCCCGCTCACGCCCGACTGCGGATTCTACAACGCCCACAAACTCATGAAGCGCGGCTGCAGCGTGTGGATGTACAAGCCCGGTTTCCATCACACCAAGGTCATCATGGTCGACGGCCGCTTCTGCACCGTGGGATCGGCCAATCTCAACGCCCGCAGCCTGGCATGGGACTATGAGGAGAACGCGGTCATCATCGACCCTTGCACGACCCATGAGCTCGACCGTCTCTTCGACACGGAGAAGAGCGATTCCTTCCGGCTCACGCCCGAGACGTGGAAACAATGGCGCACGCCCTGGCAACGGTTCCGCGGATGGTTCGCCCATCTGCTCGCGCCTTTATTGTAGGGCGGGGTCCGCCTTTTCGGCTGTCGCAGCAGACAACACCAATCACGGCAGACAACGGCAGACAACAACAGACAACAACAGACAACAACAGAACAACACACGCGACCGCAGCCGACACGACCACGATCCGCCTCAAATCTTGTTCACGTCCACATAGCCGTGCATCACTGCATAGATGGTGAGCGCCGACACGCTCTTCATGCCCAGTTTCTCCTGGATATTCTTGCGGTGACTGATGACCGTCGTGAGACTGATGTTGAGTTGGTCGGCTATCTCCTTGTTGAGCATGCCTTGCGCGATGAGGCTCAACACCTCTATCTCACGGTCGCTGAGCACCTTCTCGCTGAGCGCCCGAGGCATGGGCGGCAAGTTGCGGCCACCGGCATGGGCGCCTTGTTCCAAGTGGAGCAAGTCTTTGACCACATCCTCCTCGGGCTGATTGATGCAAAGGCTATGGAAGGAGCTGAGCTGCGTCTGCGGGTTTAGCGAGAGTGTGGTGACAATGGTCTTGTGCCTGCGTTCGAGGAAAAAAGGCCGATGCTCGAGCACCACGCTTTGCGCCACGAAGAAGTGCACAAAGCGGTCGGCGTCATGCATCAGCAGGTCGTCAAACGTGCTGAAAGCCTCCACCGTCATGATGGGCATCACGTTCTGGAGTATCTGCCGCATACCCATCACGGCCAGCGTGTTGGGGTCTATCACTGCTATCTTGGGACGTTCCATCGTCATTCTTTCTCTCTTTTTCACGTTGCCGGCTATAACTCGTTGCCGGCTATAAAGAGATAATGCCGGTTCATACAGATAAGTCGGTTATATTACCTATATCAATTATATGATATATAAATGTCGCTTACTAACAGATGATGCCGGCTACATATCAGCGATACCGGCTACATCAGATAAGACCGATTATAAATATATAAAGCCGCACAGCCCATGATTATTGTGCTGTGCGGCCATTATTTTTTATCGCGCAGACATATTTCTTGTCGCGCAGACATATTTCTTGTCGCGCAGACATATTTCCTGTCGCGCCGCCATTATTTTTGTCACGCCGCCGACAAGCGGAATCCACTTCGCCGCATCACAACTTCACGGTACTGATGTCCACGAGGTTGTTGACGATGGCATAGATGGTCAGGCCAGCGGCCGAGTGGATCTGCAGTTTGCGCGCTATGTTGCGCCGGTGCGTGATGACGGTGTTGATGGAGATGCAGAGGTAATCGGCAATCTCCTTGTTGCTCATGCCCTGCACAAGCGCCACAATCACGTCTTTCTCCCTGTCTGAGAGCTTCTCCTGCGCCTCCGGGTTTTGGTTGATCATGTTTGAGATCTTCACCGACACGTCGTCTTGCTTGCTTCGCCGCTCCAGTTCGCGAATGGCGGGTATGAAGATGTGGTCCTCGACCTGTGTGTGCTGGGCGAGCCAGTCCTCGCAGTTGTAGATGTCGTAGAGTGTGGCCGACAGTTGGTTGTTGCGCAATCCGTCGGAGGGCAGATACTTGATGATGATGTTCTTCAGCTCCTTGAGCTTCTGGTCGGTCTGCTCATGGTGCTTCGAGTACATATGTATGTCGTAGTTCTTGGGTGCCTCTCCCGCCTCGAGCTTCTCCACGTAAGGGAACACGGTCTTTTCCTCATAGCGCATGTGGTTGATGATGCTGTGGGCATACTCGTCGTAAAGCTTGAGGATGAGGCGGGCCAGGTTATCGTTCTCGTCGAGAGCCTCCTGCAGCTCACGGCGTATGAAGGGCAGTTCGAAATCGATGTAATAGGCATGGCAGGCCTTCAGGTATTTCAGCAGCGTGGGCACCGAGAGGCGGTAGGCGTCATCGTAGCCGCGGTAGCCATTGATGGTGAGGTTGACCACGGCGAGGAAGGTGTAAGTGTCGACATGCTGCTCTTCGCAAACCTCGCGCACGGTCTTGTCGCCAAAGCCCAGGCTGATGCCGAAGCTGCCCAGTGCTTGCAGGATGTTGTAGTTGTCTCCGATGATATTGATGAGCTTATCGTCGGGTTCGTACATCTTCTGATTTTTCATCTTTTACACCTTAATAAATATGTTTGCATTTGCAAAGTTAACCATTTTTTGACGAGACTGACAACGTTTTGCCTTTCCTTTTTCTTCTCCCACCGGCAAAATACCTACTTATGAGGATAGCACCCAATTACCCACTAATAGGTATTGCCACAAGGCGTTATCCGTTGTACCTTTGCAACCGCAAATCAGCATCGCCCCACACCACTCGAAAAGTGCAGTGACGGTTACCTTCCTCGCAGACAACTGGCCACGCGTCCGTCCACACGGGCCGATGCGCTGTCCAATGACTACAGGATTGCAACCAGTCAACTGCACTTTTTTGCTTTTGCAGCCCCATCCCGTGGCGATGGCTTCCTACCCACTCCGCCACAATGGCTTCCTCCCCACTCCGCTACAAAGGCTTTGCCCCACTCCGTCACAATGGCTTAGCCCCGCCCTGTGGCAAGGGCTTCAAGCTGGCAGGGCTGCGCCTCCCCGGACTGCGGGACGACAGGATTCTATCAACGCACCAGCACAGACCTCGCACCACTTGTCTGCCCCACTCCCATTCTGCGACTGCTAATAACTATATATGATGGTCTGGCCACGTCGGCCGCTCCTCATTTTCATGTTTTTTAGGTATTGTGCAAAAAATGTATAAACAGTAATTTTGCACCCGAAAACAAGACGGCAGCCCGCAACGGCGCTCCGCCCACCAACGACAAAAAAACAACTTCAATAGGATATGAACACAATGAAATTAGGATTGCTCACAGGCATGATGCTCCTCGGCAGCCTCACGACAGCCCACGCCCAGCAGAGCGCCGTCGACTCGGTGATGAACCATGCCAACGGCAAACGCCTGAGCATCGGCGGTTATGGCGAGGTAGCCTTCAGCCGCAACTTCTACAGCGACAACGGCAACCGCTACACCAAGCCCTCAGCTTACAAGAACGACCCCAGCCATGGACGTTTCGACATTCCCCACGCCGTGATTTATCTCGGTTACGACTTCGGCAAGGGCTGGTCGCTCGGCACAGAGATTGAGTTTGAGCATGGCGGCACAGGCTCGTCCATCGAGTACGAGGCCGACGAAGCCATCGAGTTTGAGAACGAGCAAGAGAAAGGCGGCGAGGTGGAGCTCGAGCAGTTCTGGCTGCAGAAGACCTTCTCCCGCGCCCTCAACGTCCGCGCCGGCCACATCGTGGTACCCTTCGGTCTGGTCAACGCCCACCACGAGCCGCTCAACTTCTTCACCGTCTACCGTCCCGAGGGCGAGAACACCATCCTGCCCTCCACCTGGCACCAGACAGGCGTGAGCGTCTTCGGACGCCTGAAGGACTGGCGCTACGAGGCCCAGTTTATCGCCGGTCTCGACGCCTTCCACTTCAACCGCTCCAACTGGATACAGAACGGCCCCCACAGCCCGTTCGAGTTTGAGCCCGCCAACAAGTATGGCGTCATGGCACGCGTCGACAACTACAGCGTGCCTGGCCTGCGCCTCGGCGTGAGCGGCTACTTCGGGCAGGCCATGCACAACAGCGTGCCTCACGACATGGAGTTCGGAACGAGCAAGAACATCAAGGGCAACGTCTACCTCGGCAGCTTCGACTTCACCTACAACGCCCACAACTGGATTGCGCGCGGCAACGTCGACTACGGCTACGTGACCGACGCCAACCGCATCACGCAGTTCACCTACCCCAACACGGCGCAAAGCGGTGTCACGCCTTATGAGCGCGGAAACGGAAAGTATTTCGGCAGCCACGCCATCGCAACGATGATCGAGGTGGGATACGACATCTTCTCGCAGATTCCAAAGCTGCGCCAGGACAACAAGAAGCTCTATGTCTTCGGACACTACGAGTATTACGACTCCTACATCCACGCGCAGTCGAAGCAGTGGACCAACAAGCGCATCTTCGCCGCCGGAGTCAACTACTACCCCATCCCGCAGATTGCCATCAAGGCCGAATACAACTACCGCAAGCTGAAGAGCCAGTACAACGACGAGCCGGCCATCAACATCGGCATCGCCTACGAGGGCTTCTTCCTATAAGCCTACAAGGATACGCCCCGACACTCGAAACAACAATCATCACATAACAAAACAACACGAATGAAAAAGATTTTCCATTATGCGCTGCTCTTCGCGGCAGCCGGCATGATGACCTTCGGATTCTCATCATGCAGCGACGACAACAATGAGGACAACACGGTGGAGACGAAACCCTCGGTCATGGAGACCATCGTGGCGCAATACGTCAACGATGTGGTGACCCCAACCTACCGCGACCTGCAGGCTGCGGCCGCCACGCTCGACGACGCTTGCCGCAACCTCTACGCCAAGCGCGTGGCAGGCACCCTGACGCAAGACGACATCGACGCCGCCTGCACGGCTTTCAAGAACGCCCGCAAGTATTGGGAGCAGAGCGAGGCTTTCCTCTACGGTGCCGCCTCTAACGACGACATCGACCCGCACATCGACTCATGGCCCCTCGACCAGAGCCAGCTCGCCGAGGCCTTGACCAGCGCCACCGTCATCGCTGGCATCAAGGGCGACGACGCCGCACACTTCGTTTACAGCAGCAACAGCCAATTCGACTCCACTATGGGCTTCCACGGACTGGAGTTCGTGCTCTTCCGCAATGGAGCGAACCGCACCGCAACAGCCTTCAACGCCGAGTATGAGGACGGCGAGGGACTTAACCAAAAGGGCGACGACGTAGAGCAGAACAAGGCCAAGCTGCGCACCGTGAAAACCACGGAGGAGGCTGCCTTTGCAGCTGCCGTGGCTGGCGACCTGCACAACATGACCACCCTGCTGGCCTACGAATGGACAGCCGACGCTGCGCTAAAGAACTACCTCACACAGAACGCCAACTGGGTGCTTGCCGGCACACGCTACCAGGGCATGACCAACCAGGGCGTGTCGTACAGTGAGGCCGTGAAGTCTGTGGGCTTGAGCACCAGCCTCTTCGTGTCATGGCCCGCAAACTTGCAGAACATCTTCAAAGGCGGTTGCTCCAACATCTGCCAGGAGGTCTACACACAGAAGCTCGGACAGGCTTACCGCGTGGCCACTGGTCACCCCGAGGTGGGCGAAGAGGGCGAGGATGCTGGCGATTACATCGAGTCGCCTTACAGCAAGCGCTCCTTCCAGGACTACCAGGACAACATCTACTCCATCAAGAACTCGCTTTATGGCATGCGCGGCACGGAGAGCGTGACTGCCCCGGCTGCCAACTCCATCATGGCCTTCATGAAGGACAACTATCCTGAGTACAACGACCTGAACAACGCCCTGAACAACGCCATCAGCGCGCTGGAGAAGGCCAAGAACAGCGGAACGGCCTTCATCGACGACCCCGCTAACGCACAGGTCAAGACTTGCATCGACGCTGTTGAGGAACTCGACAACCAGCTCAACCTGGCGGCCACCTGGTGCGGACGCAACCTCATCGTGAAGTAAAGGCGCAACCAATAATCTTATATTTCATAACCACCATAACGTGGCCATGCGCTCCAAGACGCGTGGCCGCGTTAAGTGGGCTAACAAACATTACTTATGAACAAGATCATCAAACCCCAACTCATGCTCCTCGCAGCGGCGGCGGCCGTGACGCTCGCCAGCTGCTCCGACGACAACGACGCGCCGCGCTCCGACGAAGGCGCTTACGTGGGAAAGGCTGTGGGCAACTTCGCAGCCAGCGAGTGGCTGCCCGGCGGCGAGCTGGGCACCACCGACAACGTGGGATCCAGCGCCTTCTCTGACGAGACTCCCGTGGTAGACAACAACAAGGCTTACTTTGACCTGTTCTTCCAAGGCGAGCAGGTCATGGAGCGGCAGTACACGGTCAACAATGGCGCGTTCAAGGGCCTCGGACCGGCCAGCGTCAGACGCTCCTGCTTCGACTGCCACCCCAACTACGGGCATGGCAAGTGGTTCCAGCAGTACACCACCAAGTATGCCAACGGCAACGGATACCTGCTGGCCATCTACAAGGCCAGCCCCGATGCCGACAACTCCGACGGGTTGTCAAACGACGGAGCCTTCATCTCGGAGGTGACTGGCATGCCGCAGACGCAGGCCACAGAGCCATTCAAGGCACCCATCGAGGAGTCGGGCATACACATGACATGGCTCACCTTAGGCAGTACCGAGGCTAAGAACGATGTGTGGCCACAGCACATGAAAGATGGCTACTACGCTTACCCCGACGGCACGGCCATGCCAAAGCTGCAGTATCCGGAGGTTCGCATCGACCAGGCGGCCTTCAACACCTACCCCAAGCCCAGCAACTATGCTGTGCGCATAGAGTCGACCATCGGCCTCCAGGGTGTGGGCCTCATTGACGCCATCCCCGAAGACTCCATCAAGGCGCAGTATGAGAAGGAGTACCAGTACTTCCTCAGCGCGGGCCTCGACCCTGCCGAATATATCAACAGCACCTTCTACAACGGCTCTACCTTCGGAAGCCTTTACGCTATGGGCAACGGACAGTATGCCGACGGCACCAAGACCAAGAAAGGTGAGTCGACGGCCTTGAAGCGTTTCAGCTACGCGCTGACACGTGCCGTGCTGGCCGACGCCAACGGCGCCAACGCCGTCTGGAACATCCCCAACGTGTCGCGTCCTGACCGTCCTTACCTCTACACCACCGATGCCTGGGCAAAGGCCATGAGCCTCGACGACGACGTGATAGCCAAGATCAAGGCCGACCCCACGTCGCCCTACTATGGCGACGGCACCACCGACAGCATACGCGCCTGTGTCTACAACCTGCTGCGCCCAGGCACCAACCAGTTTGACAACCCCTGGCACAAGTTTACGCCAGAGATGTCGTCCGACCAGTTCTACGCCTTCATGGTGTGGCACCGCGGACTGGCCATTCCCCGCGCGCGCAACCTCAACGACCCCGACGTGCAACGCGGAAAGAAACTCTTCAACGAGTGGGGCTGCACCTCATGTCACCGCCCCAAGTGGCAGACCACAGACGACAACTACTGGACGCCAGAGATGCTGGCAGGAAAGACTCTTCCGCAGTATAAGAACCAGACCATCTATCCCTACTCCGACTTCGTGCAGCACAAGCTCTACATGAAGAACGACGTGCACGGATCATGGTGCCGCACCACACCTCTGTGGGGCCGCGGACTGGAATACTCCAACACCGGAGCCGAGGACCGCATGCACGACTGCCGCGCACGCAACGAGGAGGAGGCCATCCTCTGGCACATGTACAACAAGAAGAGCCATGCCTACCACTCGGCTCTCAACTTCTACAATGCTCCGAAGGCCGACCGCGACGCAGTCATCAAGTTCCTGCAGAGCATCTAAGCAGACGGTATCTTCCTTCATAGCGTAAGGACCCTCGACGGTCCCCGCGCTTCACATGATGGCTCATGGGCAACAGGCTCATGGGCCATCATTTTTTTACGGAATCCGCCTCAGACAAATAGAAAGGCTTCAATACTTGACGTTTTGTCGCAAAACATGACTTAAATCAAGAGAAAAGAAAGCAAAAGCACTTATAGGGGGGGGGTAAACGTTAAAGTTTAGTTAATACAGGGAATAAAGTGTTAAATTTCTTGGAGGGGGGGGGGGATTTTTGTACCTTTGCATTTGAAAAGAAGCCCCCATAACCGAACAGGCAAGCCACAAAGGCAAATAAGCCTCAAAAAACGCACCTTGGGCAAGAAACCCAAGAGATGGCGCAAGCAGGGGGACAAGAACGTATAAATAGAATTAACAGACGCCCCAAACGACGTTGATTGACAGCGCAGTCAAAGACATACAAGTTTCGGATGGGGCGAATTAGGCTGTTCCATATCCCCCCCCTTGCTCCACTGACCCTTGTTTTTGGAGCAGACAGCCAGAGAATGATTCCATGTGTGTGGTCATTTATACATTTTTCTACCGCCGCATGGGACCTTTCAGTTTGCCCCGTCTGGAACTTGTTGTTTTTCACCCGACAAGAATTGAACTCACGGCACACGCCACCCCACGCCCCATCTCATTTTCTCCCCCCCCACTTAGTGACGGTGAAAGCTTTCCTACGATAAGGAAAGACAAAAAACAATCTTCATGCAAAATTAACAACTTTGTATAAACCCGTTATCATTATTATTCGTAACTTTGCATCGACTAATAATAAATCATCAATAACAGTAAAGCTTATGAGAAAACTTTTACGCGCAACAATGCTCCTGGTCATGGCCCTCGTGGCCAACATGGCCATGGCACAGCAGGTGGTGACCTTCACCGCCGGAACCGACAAGGGTACCAACACGTCCGTATCAGGCGCCGATGAGGTCAGCAAGGACGGTGTGACCATCAAGAGCACCTATGGAGCTTTCAACGCACCCCAGTTCCGTTTTGGCGCAGGTTCCACAAACACAATCACGGCCACTTCTGGTGTAATCACAAAGGTTGAGATTACCTGCACGGCCAATGGCACAGCCAAGTATGGCCCCGGAAACCTCTCTACCACCGATGGCACCTACACTACCGAAGGCAAGGTCGGAACATGGACTGGCAATGCCACAACGGTCAGTTTGACTTCCGCCTCCACCCAGGTGCGCGCCTCCAAGATTGAGGTGACCGTGGCTCCCGCCGACCCCAACTATGTAGCCGCTCCCGTCATCTCCGGCGACGAGGCCTTTGACGAGAGCACCACGGTGACCATCACCGCTGGAGAAGGCACCCAGGTCTACTACACCGTCAACGGTGACGATCCCACCGATGACCGCGCCGAGCGCACGCTCTACACCGCTCCCTTCACCGTCAACCAGACCACCACGGTAAAGGCTGTGGCCGTCAAGGGTCAGTACAGCAGCGCCGTAGCATCGAAGACCTTCACACAGATTGCCACCTTCACCACCTCTGAGGCCCTGGCAGTCCTGGCAGCAGGCAAGCAGCCCGCCATCGAGAGCTACATCACTGGCATCATCTGCGAGGATGTGGACACCACTGGCGTGGGCCAGTATGGCAACCTGACCTACAAGATTTCTGACGACGGCACCGCCACCAACGCACTGACCGTGTTCCGCGGCAAGAGCTTCGAGGGCAACAAGTTCACCAAGGACTTCCTCCTGAAGAAGGGCGACGAGGTGAAGATTCTCGGCCTGCTCATCAACTACACCAAGGACGACGTGACCACTCCCGAGGTGCAGACCAACAACCAGCTGGTCTCCGTCAACGGCAAGACTGCCGGCGTGAACGCCATCAAGAGTGACAGCGCCGACAAGAACGCTCCCCTCTACAACCTCGCCGGCCAGCGCGTCAGCAAGGACTACAAGGGTGTGGTGATCCAGAACGGCAAGAAGTTCTTCAACCTCAAGTAATCTCCGAACACACAAGGCTTGGCGCCTGCGGTTAGCCCGCCGTGCGCAAGCCTGCCCTACATGATGACAACGCCTGCAACCGCTGAGGTTGCAGGCGTTGTTTCGTTGATAGGATGGCGTGATCCTCTGCCCGTGACAAGCACCGTATGCCTTCGTGCGCACAGCATGGAGAGAGGTCACCCTCTGCACGCCGCGAGGGACGAAAAAAGTCATTGGCGTATGGATTGTCATGATTTTTGGTGCAAAAGTTTGTCACGGAGAGCGGATGAAATAGAACGCGAAAATCGCGTTTTTTGTCGGTCGCGACAAGATTTGCATGGGGTAATTTTGCGATAAAGGGT
>ERZ808242.118-NODE-118-length-61173-cov-4.000507_pt1 | contig 61173 bp, 93 predicted proteins | sample MGYA00521244_ERZ808242 | MGnify/ENA primary metagenome ERZ808242 (study PRJEB31516, sample SAMN03275573) | gut metagenome | biome: mammalia-associated habitat; material: feces | host: Papio cynocephalus | place: Kenya | collected 2012-07-27 ... | reverse complement strand
GAATATATAAACAATAAAAATAATATAAATAAAGATATAAGTATGTGTGGCGCGTCTGACAACGCACCACTATACACAGCGGCATCACCTCAACAGAAAAAAAATCCTAAAGAACCCAAACACAAGTACGGCGAGTATCAGCATGTCCTGCTCACTGACACCGAGATAGAAAAACTAAAAACTGAATACGGAGTGCAGCTTGCCAACGAAGCTGTGACATTCCTTGATGAATACATCGAGATGAAAGGTTACTCTGCTAAAAGCCATTATCTATGCATACGTAAATGGGTCGTCAATGCCGTGCATGAAAAGCAGGAACGCGACAGAAAAACATCACCGGCAGGGCGCACGTTGACAAGAGACGAACAGGAAATGCAGGAGTTCTACGGAATGATGGGTGAGATAAACGAAAATAACATAATGGAGTTTTAAACATGGAACTAAATGAACTTAAAGTCTTATTAAGTGCCATGAAGGCTGCTTATCCGAGATACAAGCTGTTTGCGGATAAAAGTTCAGTCGCTATATGGTATAAGATGCTCAAAAATTACGACTATGAGACGTGCTCAGACGCTCTGAAGCAGCACATGCTAACAAGTCCGTACCCACCATCGATAGCGGATATCGTAAAGAACGTTGAACAGGGCAGCGGCTTAAAAACATGGAGTGAGGCATGGAACGACGTACTCAGGTCGATAAGACACTACGGCTCAAACCGAGAGCATGAAGCACTTAACAGCCTTGATAAGGTAACGCGACAAGCTGCTCAGTCTATCGGATATCGCGACATCTGTATGTCGGAAAACCCTGATGTCGTCCGCGGACAGTTCCGCAGCGCATATGAACAGATACAGGAACGTCAGAGCTTAAACGACCGACTGCCAAAAGAGCTGCGAGACAGGATAAGCCGGCGCAAATTATCAGAGGAAAAAGGCGAAGGAGAATTAAAGCTAAGTGATAACGGCAATAATAGTTAAAACTGAAATGCTCACATGGCTTGCGGTAGTTATCGCGGTATGTGTGTGGGCGTTTTGGAAGATAAGAAAGTGGTGAAGGTATGACGACACTTAAAATCATACTGTGCGTGATATCGGCAATGATAACGATAACGTCGATAGCGTGTGCAGTGTACATAGAGCGTGATTACAGACGAGTAAAGCGTGAATATGAAGAGATGGGAGAAACAAACGAATGGTTGAAACATTAAATGTGATATACATAGTCTGCGCTATAGCGGCGATGATCGCTGTAACAGTGTCGATGGTAATTATAAGCATACGAAATGCGGAAGATATAAAGCATATCCGCGAAGACAACAAAAGAGACGCTGAACTTTTTGAGTATCAGAAACAGGTGTTAGACCGTATCGCAGCACGAGAAGAGGTAATAAGAACAATAGACGATGGGAAAAAACAGCAGGACGAAGAAGAACAGCAGTAAGAAAAAAATCATAATCGACGAGAAGACGCTCAGACAGGCTGAGAGAGAGTTTAGTGCCAAAGCCAAGAAAGAGTGGCTTAAAGAGACAGAAGACCGCCTCAGATTGATTTACGCCGTTGCAGAGCGTAATGCGTTTCTCAAAAATATGTACGTTACGTTGCTTACGAACAGAGACGTATTCGGGCACGGCAAAGCTCGGCTCGAGAGAGCCGCAGAACACATGATACGGCAGTATGAATGCATTGATTCTGAGCATGTGACGCTTGAAGATATGATAGGCTGCATCAAAGCGGAAACGGGCGTAGACGTGTCTTTTACTACAGAAGAAGTTGACGAGATGCTGAATTACGGATTTGAACACGGTATCGAAGGCGTAAAAGACAAGTTCCATGAGCTGAAATTAGCAAAGGCGGTGTAAGCATGGGGAAAATAAACAGCAAGCAGAAAGGCGCGCGGTTCGAGCGGCAGATAGCTAACCTGCTTAAAGAATATGGGTATTGTGAAGCACGCCGCACAGCGCAGTACTGTGGCAACACGGGCGATGCGTCGGATGTCGTGGGTCTGCCGGGCATGCACATCGAGTGCAAGCATCAGGAAAAAATGATGCTTTATGACTGGATGGCACAGGCGGTACGCGATTCAAAGGAAACGAATGAAACGCCGATAGTAGTGCACAAGAAAAATAATGCCGATATCCTCGTGACTATGCACTTTGAGGATTTTATGGGGCTTTACAGTAAAGCGTATCCGAAATCAGGTGATAACAGTGATAGCTAAAAGATGCGTGGTATGCGGCAAACTGTTTAAAATGAACAGGAATAAAAAAACATGCAGTCCTGAATGTGCTGACGTACGCCGCAAGTACGTAAACAGCATGGGTGAAAAGAAGCGGCGCGAGAAAGCGAAAGCAGCTCAGGAAAGCGTAAAGGTCACATGCCCGGTATGTGGAAAAAAGTTTGTTGCGAAAAAGAAAAGAGTGTATTGTTCAGACGACTGCAAGAAGAAAGCTGTAAAAAAACGCGACCAAGAGCGATATCAACAGCTCAAAGGGAAGTTGTCAGAGGGGAAAATAGTAAAATGCGGTTGTTGCGGAAAAAAGTTTAATACGAAAAATGGCGGCAGCAAATATTGCTCCAAAGACTGTCAGCTCATAATGAGCAGACGGATATCCGCAGAGTATAACCGTAACAAAAGAGAGCTTACGAGGGCTTTTATGGCGCACAAAGCCAGTACAAAATCAGACGGCATAGATGCTGTTGTGGCAGCTGCTAAAGAAGCTGGCATGACATACGGGCAGTATAAGGCTATACAGTTTTTAGAGAATCAAGAGAGGATAAAGTTATGAACCAGTATTGCGAGTATTGCGCTGAAGTTTCGCCTTACGGCGATGGTTACTGCTATTGCAATGAAAAGAATATGATTATGACTGAAGCAAATGGACGTAAAACAAACAGTTGTAAGCACTTCCGGTTTGTAGAAATAAGCGTCTTCGACCCAGGACGAACGTACAAGCCCCACAAGCCCCACAAGGTAAGAGCTAATGACGGAGAACAGGAGACAATGACGTTATGACCAACTTTGAGTATTACAAGGACGAAATGGAGAGATACTAAGATATGAAGTTATTATCATTATTCAGCGGCATCGGCGCTCCTGAAGCTGCGTTAAAACGCATGGGCGTTGACTATGAGCTTGTAGGTTTCAGCGAGATCGACAAGTACGCCGCAAGAAGCTACTGCGCTATACACGGCGTAGATGAGAGCTTAAATCTTGGAGACATAACAAAGGTCGATGAAGCTAAACTGCCAAAAGATATAGATCTCGTGACCTACGGCTTTCCGTGCCAGGATATATCAAACGCAGGAAAACAGAAAGGCTTGTTTAACGAGGACGGCAGTAAGACACGATCAGGTCTGTTCTTCGATGCCTTGCGTATCATACAGGTCACACAACCAAAAGTAGCTATAGCTGAGAACGTAAAGGCTCTGACAGGTAAGAAGTTCAAGAACGAATTCGAGCTTGTGCTGAGGTCGCTCGAAGAAGCAGGCTACGTGAATCACTGGAAAGTGCTCAACGCTGCGGATTTCGGTATCCCTCAGAATAGAGAGAGAGTATTCATAGTCAGCATCAGAAAAGAACTGGACGATGGGTCGTTCATATTTCCTGACGGCTTTGAACTCAAAACAAAACTCAAAGACGTACTCGAAAAGAGAGTGCCCGAGAAATTCTACTTATCTGACGTGATGATAGAGGGTTTTGAAAGGCATAAAGCTCGAACGGCAGAGAGAGAGGCAACAGCTTCGGTTGGAGCCCGACAGACGGGCAAGGTAAAGCAACATGCTTGCAAACAAAGTCCGACAGACCGTCTCAGAACTTTATAAAGGAGAGAGCATGAGCAAACTGATATGCGTAGGCATGCTCGAATCCGCGGTGTATTCAAAGATGCATGAAAACAGCAGACGAGTATATAGCGAAAACAGCATAGCCCCTACTATACACACGAGCGGGGGGGGCAACACGGAGATAAAGGTACTGATACATGAGAACGAACAAGCCGATAGAGATACATAACACGTGCGAAGTCAAACCGGGTGACAGAGCCTACAGGTCGAAGGGTCTGAAACGGTCGGAAGTGACTCAGCTCGAAATAGGAACGGGGGGGGGGTCGCACACACCCTCCGCTCGCAGAACGTCAAATGGGTGATAGTAGATGGAACTGATAACGATATTACCTGATAAGACGGTCAGAGTACGGCAAGCCACTAAGACAGGCTATGCCATAGCAAACATCGGCGACAGCGTGAACGTGGGTCTGCCGATGAGTAAGACCCGCAGAGGGCGAGTAGGCAAAGAGATAGCGAACACTCTGACTTGTACGGACGAGATGGCGGTGGTAGTGGGTGAATGAGCTATTCGTATTCGCCAGTCGGGGCAGAGACCCGAACGACCCATCAAACCGCAAGAACGGGATACGGACAGAACAAAGATTTGAACCTAACACGAAAGGAGTAGCGAATACATTGACTACAGTACAGAAAGATAACTACTTATATGATGCGGACGGCACACCATGCCGTGTCAGGAAACTGACTCCGCTTGAATACTACAGGCTCATGGGTTTCTCAGACACGCAGTTCGTACAGTCCGCGCTGCTGTGTTCCAAAGCGGAAGCAAAGGGCATGATCATGAGCGCTCAGATGCTCGACATGCCTCTTACAGAGATGGTGATGAGCCGTCAGGCGGCGGACAAGAAAAACTCTACCTCTAACACACAGCTCTATAAGCAGGCAGGTAATAGCATAGTCGTAGACGTTATGGAGTACCTGTTGCGTAACGTAAGAGCCTCCGTGTCTGATGCATTTTAATAAGGAGAAACAAACATGAGAATATTTAAGATAAGCGGATACATGATAGATACAGGAGACGCAAGTTCGCGAGATGTAATAAACCTGCTCGGAAGATATCTCTATCTCAGGCAGCTGCATGTAGAGGAAACAGAGATAACAGGTAAGACGCTTGCGGACTTCCCTGAAAGCGTAGACCTTGCGGAACTAAACAAATATTTCCCACCTAAAGCAGAGTATAAACGCAACGATAACAGAATTCCGCCGCAGCCGGGCGAGATATGGCAGCATTTCAAGGGAAATATTGTAGAAATCATAGGACTTTCAGAGGACACAGAGTGGAACACTTACAGCGTAGTTTACAAGCTGGCATCCAGCCCGGCTGAATATGAGGGAAGACTGTTTCACAGACCATTTAGTATGTTTATGTCAGAAGTAGATCGTGAAAAGTATCCTGACGCAAAGCAGAAGTACAGATTTGAGAGGGTAGAAAAATGATCAGCATGCTAATAATTGGACTACTGGAAGGTATCTCAACCGATGGCAATATTAGCAATTTAGCAGTTATAGCAGACACTTTATGCTTTATATGTGATGCTGTGTGGCTAAATCTACTTTTTGGCAGGAGATAAATAGGGTAAAGCAATGAACACTAAATATAAATTAATTTTAGAAGATTACAAAGAAGTATATGGCAAAAAAACTTTACAGAGTAGAGCCACTAAAAGAAGAACATGAGACAACGGAAATGAAAACACAGATAGACGATAAACTGCTGAGTTATCAGGAAGCTATGGTCATTTTTAAAAGATTGTGCGAGTCTCGTTCAGGCGAACACTGCTGCTCGGAATGCCCCATAGGTTCGCGCGAAAACCAAGTCGATAAACCGTGCCGAGATTTTTTATTAGAAAATCCCGATAAAGCCGAAACTATTCTCAAAAAATGGGCGGCAGTGCATCCAGTAAAAACGAACGGGGATAAATGCAACGAAATGTTTTTAGAGGTATTCGGCATGCAGTACGCTACGGCACTTATGCATCCTGATTGGTGGAAACAGGAGTATGTCGAACCGGAGGTAAAGTAATGAAAGATAGATATTTATTCAAAGGCAAACGCCTTGATAACGGACAGTGGGTAAAAGGAAATTTGCTTAAAGATGGATTAACCGGACAAGTCTTTATCCATCGGATTGGAAATCCGGTAGGCGAGACGGGTGGAGTAGGTATGGAAGGCTGGTTACAGTTTTTAGCATTTGAAATCGACCCATCAACAGTTTGCCAGTGCACGGGCGTAAAAGACAAGAACGGCAAGCTGATATGGGAAAATGATATTTTGAGAGAAGAAGCTGAGCTATCTACGACGAGTGAATCTCAGTATTATATCCATAAAGTTTATTGGGACGAGGCAATGCTCAGTTTTTATTGCGGAGAAATTTACAGCGAAGAGGAACTACCTCTTACAGAAGTGTGGCAAGGAGAAGTTATTGGAAATACAATCGACCACAGCATAGAAGACCTTAAGTATTGGAAGGAGATAAGCAAGAGATGATGTTAAGACGGCACATTGATGGCAATGGAGGAATAGTATGTTTATAAAATATCTTGAGCTAAAAGACAGGGCAAATGCAGCAGGAATAGAGAACAGTGGAGCATTGACTCAGTATCTGCACATGGTACAGTTTTTAAATAGAGAAGCTGATAACTACGAACGTCACAGATCAGAAATGCTTGCGTGGCTTGAAAATATTGAAAAGTCAGTAATTGCAGAAATAAAAGAAGCTGAGGAACAGAAATGAAAAGCAGAGAAAAGATAAACAGAATCAAGAAATACGGCTTTGTAATAGAAAACGAATCCGAATATGGTGGCGCAGGGAGATTCCGCTGCGCCCCGTTTGCCGGGGCAACGGTCGTGTGGACGTATCACGACAAGCATGTATCCATATGCACACGCAAGCATACTCCATCTTGGGATGATATGTGCAAGATAAAAGACATGTTTTACGAGGACGAGGACGAAGTATGGCAGTGCCACCCGAAGAAGTCTGAGTATGTGAATCTGATGGAGAATTGTTTGCACTTATGGGAAGGAAGGCTGATAACAGAATGATATACGAAGTAAAGGAGAAAAAGTAATGCTAATAGACAACAAACCAATGACCGACAAAGAAGTAGATGCTCATGCAACAGCTGTCAATGAGATAATTAAAATCCTTGTTGATACTGCGGACAAATTAAACTTTGATCGTGACAGTTATATAAAAGCAACGTTGGAACAGATGCAGTTCATGGCGGAAATATCAACGTTTGAGAAGTTTGAGGTGGAATGATGAATAGAGAAAAAGAAAAACGCGCTATAGAGTACCTGAAAACATTTCAGCCGCCTAATGACCCATACTACTTATGCTACTCAGGCGGCAAGGACAGCGACACGATACGCATACTCGCCGACCTTGCAGGCGCGGACTATGACTGCGTACACAATCTCACTACCGTAGATGCTCCCGAAACAGTAAACTACGTAAAGTCGATCATGGAGACTTACGGCATAAGCAGGAGCTACAGGAACGAGGATGGGCAGATGGTCTATCAGTATGGAGATCACGGATTTATCGTGCTGCCGAAAGAAAGCATGTGGCAGCTCATAGAGAAAAAGCGTATGCCACCTACGAGGATAGCAAGATATTGTTGCGAAAAGCTCAAAGAGGGTGGCGGCAAGGGTAGACTTAAAATAACGGGCGTAAGATGGGCGGAAAGTTTGAGGCGCAGAGACATACATGGGCTTGTAGATATGCGCGGCAAGCCAAAAACGACGCAAAAGGAAGCAGACGAGCTGGGCGTTAGCTACAGAATCAACAGTAACAACGGATTGGTGCTCAATGACGATAACTCCGAAACTCGGCGTTTTGTTGAGCAGTGCTACAGAACGAGAACCGCTATGCTCAACCCCATCGTTGACTGGACAGATGAGGATGTATGGGAGTTTTTAAACCATTACGGTTGCAAATCCAATCCTTTATACGCGCGGGGTTATAAACGTATCGGCTGCATCGGGTGCCCTATGGGTGGCTCAAAGGCTCAGAAAAAGGGATTTACTGCTTATCCTAAAATCAAGCAGAACTACATAAAGGCTTTTGACCGCATGGTAGCGGCTCGATTAAGAGACGGATTCAATACAGATTGGACAGACGGCGAAGATGTTATGGCTTGGTGGATAGGCGATAAGAAGAAAAAGGTGAGCGTGTAATGGACATACATGTAAAAACAAATTTACGACCGTGTGTGCTTACAAGATATGGCTGGATACATTATAGCGATGTTATCCCACCGTCCAATGTCATAGGCGGCCATAATGGCGGTCAGGTCTCTGACGTTTATGGACTTGTGGAACTCGAAGATGGATCTGTTGAGATCGTGTCGCCGAAATCGATCAGATTCTTAGACTCTCCGTTTAACGATTACGCATGGGAACTGAACGGATGACAAACTGGGAACCCATGATAAGCATGTTGCACGATGAGTTGATACTCTTTGTGGACTACTATCCGGCAGCAGAATGTAAAAATACGGAGGCGTACTGCACTTGCCTGAAATGCGGTAATTGCGGCAGGAAATTTGACTGCGGAATCATGACAGACGATGGTGGCACGCATATAGCGGAGGACGAAGAATGACATACGAGGAATTAAAGCAGTACGAAGCGATGAGAGCTGTAGCACTGGCATTTAGTGTGCTAATGCGATCAAAGGTAGTAGATAGAGAGGATGAAGAAGATTGTCCGAAATGCGGTCAGGCTTTAGATTGCGGGAGTGTGAGGAAATGACACTAACACGAAGTAAATTAGAGGAGTACATTGGTAAGAATGTAGAGATAACGCTTTTTAACGGTGACGTAATACGAGGATACCTGAGGAAGACTGCTACAGAAGAATTAAAGAATGATCCCAATCTTTATTTAAAGCAGGGATACTATTTTTTATCGGGTAAAAATGATCTTGATTGTAACTCTTGGTTGTTTAGAGTGTCGCATATTAAGCGTTTTAAACTGCTTAAGAAAGGAGAATAACCGAACATGACATTAGATGAAGCGATAAAGCACGCAAAAGAAGTTGCTTTGAAAATGAAAAGAGATGCGACTTATAATTTCCCAAGCCTAAAAGGTTATTACCAAAGATGTGATGATTGTGCCGAGGAGCATTATCAGCTCGCAGACTGGCTGGAAGAACTGAAACAGCTGCGCGAAGAAAACAGGTGGATACCAGTAACGTGGCGAGAAGCAATGGACGAAGATTGCGAGAATAAAGATGAATGTCTGTACGTATTGACCTGCCAGTTACCTGATGACGATCAGGAAATACTTGTATCAGTACATGGATATGTTTGTACTGATATATGCCAATGGGATGACCGTGGCTGTTGGTTGGAAGGGAAAGGCGACTGGCTGGACATTGACGCATGGATGCCGCTACCGAAAGCGTATGAGGACAAGGAATGAAAAACTACGAACTGATACACCTGTTACAACAGCTACCGTATACGATGTAGTAGTGCAGTGAAGGAAGATAGGTGTAGAAGATGATAAGCGTAAAGCAGAACGGAATTTATCATTATTGCGGAGTATGCCCTGAATGCAACGCAGGATTTGAGTTCGACAAAACAGATATTGTAGACGGAAAAATATGGTGCCCACAATGCGGCACTGAGTCCAAAACAGAAATAACTGTAGAATTATACAGGGAAAATAAAAACCAAATAAACGAAAGGCTCAGAATAGCGTTGTTTGCGGATTCTGCAAACGTCTACCCTAAAATCAAAGCCGAAGAAGTTGACAGTGAACAGAATCAAGAAAGGAAACAGAAAAAGATATGGCAAAAATGGAAATTAAGATAAAGTATCTGAGAGAGATACCCGAACTCAAGCACGTAGGCGGTGAACAGAAATCAAACTGGATAGACCTTTACTGTGCACAGGACATACGACTCGTAAAAGGCGAGCTGAGAGCTATACCGCTCGGCGTAGCTATGCAGCTGCCGGAAGGCTATGAGGCTATCGTTGCACCGCGTAGCTCAACGTTTAAAAACTATAAAATCCTAATGGCAAATAGTATCGGAATAATAGACGAGAGTTATTGCGGAGAAAAGGACGAGTGGCTGTTCCCGGCTTACGCTACAGAGGATACATTTATCCCGGCACGCACGCGTATAGCTCAGTTCCGCATAATCGAGCATCAACCAAGAATAGAATTTAACACGGTAGATAAGCTTGGAAATGTGGAAAGGGGCGGCTATGGGAGCACAGGCACAGTTTAAAGGTTGCAAAGGCTGTAACAGCAGGACGGCAGAACCTAATTGTCATACGACTTGCAGAGTGTACAATCGTTACGTTGACGAGTTACACAAACGCAAAGAAATGATAAAAAAAGAAAAGAACGGCAGGCATAATGTGTTTGCCAACACACAGGCAAAGGGGAGACATTACACATGATCTTAACGACAGAAAAAGAAAAAGGAAACAACGTAACACAGAGAGAACACTGCCTTGACGAAGCAAAAAAGATAGTATGCACAGACCGCAACGAGCAGTACGGCGAGCCGGAAGATAATTTTGACGTTATCTCGGAGTACTGGGCAGCATACCTCAACGGCAAGTACAAAATAGGCGTGCCGCTTGACGCCGGGGATGTAGCGCATATGATGGTCCTATTTAAGATGGGGCGCATAACTACAGCTAAAGCGTACAAAGAGGATAACTACATAGACATAGCAGGCTACGCGGCGTGCGCGATGGAGTGTGCAGCGAACAAGGCGAAAAAGATAAGAGAATTAAATAGGCAGATAATCGGAGAAAGCGTTGATATTTTGCCTGAAAACGTGTAAAATCATACGATTTAAAGACATTGCTATGTTGGATTGCCGGCGGTCAGTTATCAGTTAAAGTACAAACAAAATATCATTTACCGTTTTGTGTACGATCGTTCAGAATTATCCATATGTCACGACCGACCGGCAGTAGCGATATAGGTACAGCTGACGAGCATCACGCAGCCGTACAACCTTGGCTATCCTGTGTAACATAATCAAACATGCTATTGATAATAAAAATGATAAAACCTGTCAATAATTAAAAAATCAAAGCTATAAAGTCAGGGTCAGAGGCAACTGCGACAAACTACCAATGGTACGGGCATGATGCTCTAAGCTGCACAAGTTTGGATTTGAGGTAAACATATATGATACAGTACAAAGTAGCAGGAAATACGCGCACAGAGGCGTTGGCGGCAGCTCTCGCAGGAAGCATCGAGCATGATACGGTACAGCTCACCGCGATAGGAGCGGCGGCTGTAAACGCATGCGTAAAAGCTGCGGCGGTCGCAGAAAAGATGATAAACGGCAGACAGCCGGAAGAAGCGCAGTCAGAAATACTGCTGCATTCAGAGTTTACAGAGATAACTATAGACGAACTGACACGTCAGGCTATATGCTTAACGCTTACGCTCGTACCTAAAAATACGGTAGGTGGTATGCTTGCCTGAGAATCGCATGAGCGACATCAAACGCAATCCGTACATGCAGATTGCACGCAAGCTCGTACAAACGTACAACGTACGAAAAAATGACATAAAAGCCATAAAATCGGAGATTGCACGTATAAATTCCAATCAACAGCCAAGATACGGCGCTCAGATTGCGGATTTAAGGCAGGGAACGGACGGACGGCAATATCTTAATAGGGATGATAAGTTAGACACCTTAAAAACGCATTTAGACTGTTCAATAAAGTGGAACAAAATTATAGACGATGCATTTGACCTTGCAGTCGCAGACATCGAGGACGACGAGCTGCGCATGGACACGCGCAAGGCTTTGATACGGTCTTACGGAGACGATAAACAGGTAGATTTTTACATGTTGGCGTATCCGATTGAGTTTGGACGCAATGACTACGAGGAGCGCAGTCGGACATTGCTCAAGTACATCATCCGCAAGATAGGTTTGATGCCTTACTTGCAGCCGATAAAATTTAAGCCGCGGAGCAAGGCGGACAGGACAAAAAGAAAGAGGTGAGTATACGCAATGCGTATAAGACCATTACATAAAAACATAGTTGTGCGACCATCGGAGCAGCCGAAAAACGAATACGGTATCCTGATCGTGCAGGAAGAAAAAAAGTCAGAGACCATCGGCGAGGTGGTAAGCTGTGGCGAGGCGGTACAGTCAGTTGCTACTGGCGACAAGATACTGTATGCGCGTTATGCAGGTTCTCCCGTTGAGATAGACGGCGAAGAGCTTACAGTTATGCATGAGTCTGATGTACTGGCTGTACTGGGATAGGTCATAATTATATCCTCCATATTTATATAAAGACAAAATAAAAGCACCCTCCTAAGGATATGAGTCCTTCGAGAGGGTGCTTTTATTATTTGCAAGGTGGTACGGTCTTACTGTTTTTATTCCCACGAACCTGTTTGTGATATTCAACAAGTTGCTCAGCAGACATATTTTTAATACGCGCTTCTATTTCACGTATGTTATCGAGATTACTATATGTCCCGAAGTAAAATACCTTACCGTTGCGTTTTATTGAGTATCTATATTTGCCGTTTTTTGCTACAGTCACGCCTGTAATGCCTGTAGGGTTTGGCTTTCCCCTTCTACATCCGCAGCCTCTTGCGTTTCCGCCCATTAGATTGCTCGCAGAAACATAGTGCGTCTTCCCACACTTGCAGCGGCATTTCCAGATTACGCTCCCATTTTGTCTCTTTTTAGTTGAGTATATAGCAGTCAAGTTGCCGAATTCTTGCCCTGCTAAGTCAATGGCAACACGTCGCTCGCCGCCGTTTGTTGTCATGCGCCCTTTTAAAAAACTGGCATACTGTTTTGGATATGCTTGCGCGTACCACTCGATAAAATTACCATTTTTTACATGTTCGCTTGCTTCTTTGCGAGCATGCGCAGCAGCTTTTATATCTGTGTATACGCCTAACGTATAGCGCCTGTAATTAAAAGTGATAGCCGCCTGGTATTTACCGAGCGGCTTGATGTAATACACGCCTGTATAGCCTGACGTGTTTGTTTTTCTTGGGTGCTCATCTATGCGCCCCGTTTCCCCATATCTTGCCATTCTTAACTGCGTATATGGATATTTCCTTCATCATCAGCAGTAAGCACATATATTTCTTTTTTATCGTGAGCTTCTGCTGACCAGCAGCCAAGGGACGGATCGTAGCATATAGTGTCATAGTCTACGACGAGAGGACCTTCATCTTCTGTGTAGCCAAAACCGTCCTCTGCGTTCCATGGCTCTGTGTATTCTGGATGGTCTGCGAGGTAATCTTCAATCATTATCTCGATGTCTTGCTTTGTGTACATATCTTTCCTCCTTTTGATATGATTCCTGAGCGCGGCTTTTATCGCGCCCTGCTTATTCAGTACGCCGTCCAAATAGGTTATCAGGTCGGCGTCAGTTTTGTTGTTTAACTTAAAAGTATAAACGCGCGTGTTCTGCGCGTCATACTTTTTTTGTGCGGCTTGTTGCGCCGCTGAGGTTGCCATTACAGCTCGAATGTGCCTGTTTCGGCACACTCAGAACTCCACTTGTCGTAGAGTTCCTGCGTGATCACGCCACCGACAGCAGCGCGATCGCCTACGGCAGCAACGCCGTACTCGCCCGTGTTGCGAGCGATAGTGTATATGCGGTTGTCCGCATATACTGTTGTAAAGTTTTCGTCCTTCTTAAATTTCCCTGTTACTGTCATGGTTTCCGTCTCCTTTCATCCTGACCTTTAACTTGACTATAGTATAATATAGGTATTACCGATAGTCAAGCATATTTGAATATTTTTAGAAAAACTTTGAAAACGTTGAAATTGCAACGAAAAAAGCAGGGGCGTTGTCGCTCCTGCTTATATAGATTTACATATAGTGCTATATCTCGCGTATGCTCGTAATGCGGTTATCGTCCTTAAAGCAGTACGCGCCCTCTTCGCACTGTCCTACACACTCACACTGACGCTGTTTTCCTGCGTCAACTGTGACCTCGTAGTGTGCGCCGAGCTTAGGGTTACAAGCGTCCTGCGGCTTGTCAACGTAGTACTCATATAGGTTTACGTTGTCAGGCTCAAAACGGACGTAGTAGCCGCCGTTTTTGATGTCGTCGCAGTAGTACGCAAACGTACCAGTTACTGTGTACGTCTGCGGCTCTGTCGGAAGCTGTGCAGCCGGGATTGTGTCCGGCTGTGCTGTTGTTCCTGTTGTGATACCTGCCGCGAGCAATGCGGCTGTGATGATCGCTGTAATTTTCATGGTTTTAATCCTCCTTAATACCTATATAACTACCTTTGCACATAGCACGCACCAGCCCACGCGCCTTTGATACGCTCATGCTGAGTATGTCGTATTCCTGCGCGCTGTAGTAAATGCGGACCGTAACAACGCCGTTTTCACGGTTGCTGTAGTCCTGCATAACTATGATGGTCTCGCCATCGGGGTTTGTGACCTCGATAGCTGCATCATCTGCAAGCACCAGTTTAAACGCCTTATTTGCCATTTTAACGGCTGTTTCTGCGTCTTTTGAGGTTACGGTATCCTCTGTGTAGATACGACCGCCGAAAAAGTCCTTGCGGTCGTATTTAATAGTTATCTTAACCATGTTTATACCTCCTGTTATTCTGTTATCAAGTTCCGCCTCTCTGCATTTTCAGGGCTTGAGACCTGCGCCCATGTGGGCGGCTGCATTAACGGGGGCTGTTACCAGCCCTTATATTTTATCGATCATTTTAATCATGTCTTTTACCATAGTCATTGTTATGTCGTGTCTCTCCGTGTCGCTTAGGCTGTTCCATTTTTTTGAGCCGTAAACACCGATATACACTTCTTTTACCATATTGACAATTCTTTCTATTTCCATGTTTTTACCTCCTAACAAGTACATAAAAAGTGGTGGCATACTGGGCACTCTGGAATAGATAACGCCAGCACTACGGCTGCCAGCAGCAGCGTTTTAGCTGCTGTGGCTACTATGTATTTAATTGTTTTCATGATCTGCCTCCTTCGCTGCGAGGTATCCGCAGACTGTGCGCACGTCTTTCGGGCACATCAGATACTCTGATATGATCTCGTCACCGTCCTCAGCTCTCCAACCGCCGTCATAGAGGTTTGCGGCTATGGTTTCGAGTTCATCCGGGCGGTATGCCGGGAACAGCTCCAGTTCGTTGATGTTCTCGCCGTTTCCTGCGGCGTAGTCCTCATATGTATTCATGAGTTCTACGCCGAGGATTTCAGCGGCTTCCTCAACTGTCATTCTGTGATTTGTGAGGATTTCGCCGAGGTTAAAACCGGTGTGCGTGTTCACAAGCTTCATTTTCATGTTATTCTATTCTCCTTTTTTCTTCTGTAGCTTTTTCCTGTGCTGGTCAGCTTGCCATCATCAGCACGCAAGTTGCTATCTTACGTGGACGCCCTTTCGGGCGTTTCGGCTAATATTTAGACGGGTTTTCATATCTTATAACAGTTACTTTTTCGCCGTTACTTGCACGGGCGGCGGTTCCGTTGTACATTGGACCGTTTAAACCTTTTAAAATGGGCTGTCCCTGTAATTCCTCACGGTGATAAGGGTTGTAATTGTAACCCTTAATCAAGGATTCAAACGCTTCCGCTGTTTTTATTTCCTTTGGCAGGTCATAAACGCAAGTGCTTCCGTTTTCAAGTGTTCCGATAATCATTTTTTTGTTTTTCCTTTCTGTTTGCGGTCTGTCTCATCAGTACCGGTAGACCATTTCCGGCAGACGGGGCGTTTGCCCCGTTTCGACTATGCGAACGCTCTTTTTTTTATTTCTTTGAGCAGTTTCGCTGCATTCTCTTCTGTGGCTTCAAGCATCCAGTCAAAATTTACAACTTCGGGAGAGAGTGAGCGCTGCCGGAGTTTTCGCAGTAGCTGAATTCGACAAGTATTTTTTCTCCGAGCTGGTTTCTGTCCTCAAATTCAACGTACCAGCGGCGCCCCTTTGCCATTTCTTCAATTGTGTAATTTCTCATTATGTTGTTCTCCTTTTCTTCTGTTGCACATACCGTGCGGTATGTGCATATTTTTGAGGGTTTATATTAACCCTCATTTTTTAAAAGCTCCAGCGCATCGGTAAAAATCTCTGTTGTACCTTGTCCGGTACTTTTGCGATCTTCTACAAGCTTTATAAGGTCCGCTTGTGTGTCCTGCCTGAGCCGGACAACGTACCTTTTATAAGCTTTGTTTTCCCAACGCTGCTTAACTTCTGTGCTGGTTGTGGTTTTTCTTGCCATCTCAGCACCTCCATATTTTTTTCGTCCTCTCCTTGAGGACATCTATAGGATAACTCATACCGTGCGGTATGTCAACACCTTTTCCAAACTTTTTTTTATTTTTATTTTTCTCAAAGTGGCAAAGCGTTGAAATTACAATAGTTTTTACATCTTATATATATTTAATTATATATAGTTATATATGCTTATAGTTTATTAGTTAAGTAATGAGAGGGGAAAAGATATGGCAAAGCTTAAGGATCTGGCTGAACAGGTGGGCGAGCTTAAGCCGGAAGAAGGTAAAACACTGCTGCGGCAGATTCAGGACGCAAGCGGAGTATACGACGGGAGGAACGAACTGCGCAGCAAGTACAGCGAACATGAAATTATAGAAGCTGTAGCATTATACCGATTATACGGTAACTTTCGCAAGGTCTCACAGATGACGGAAATCCCCGAGCAAACAATCAGACAGTGGGTAAACGGGCATCATAATACGCTGGCAAAAATTGTAAACGCACAAGAGAAGATAGATTCTGAGTACAAATTGATGCTACAGAACAATTTAATGCTCATGAATCGCGCACAGCAAGTCATTTATGAGAAACTACCGCAATCATCAGCGGCACAGGCTGCGACTATTTACGGGATCATATTTGACAAGAACGACAAGATCATGAACGGCAGGCAGGAACAGCATACAACTAATTTACATATAAATGTAGGTAATTTATCAGCAGAGGAACAGTATGCAATACTTGACCGAGCTTTACAGCGGCAGGAACAGCGAACGGAAGAAATTGAGGCGATAGACGCGGAGTATTCGGAAGTACAGCAGGAAGATAATAACGAGTAACTATTGGTATAGTTGATAACTATTGTTGTAATTGTAATTGTGGGTTTCGGATCGTGAGCGGCAGTTACTATTTTTATATGTAGTTTTGATTGCTGAGTTGGTGGAGAGTTTTAGGAGTTAAACACGTCACCGACCTATCACCGCAGCTAAAGCAGTTATTTTCACCGATAAACGCTGATATACCATATAATGGAAGCCCTGAGAGCCGATTTAAGCCACGAAAAGTAGGTAAACCATATCGTAATACCTTGCGATATAGCTTATATAATGTAGCGATTTAATCGGTTTCAACTATTCCGTAAATTGAGGTTATCGGAATAGTTGGTAAGAATGTAGTAATTGCAACGGTTGCAGGGTTTACAGTTCCTTACATTTATATATTTATGTATATTTATGCATGGTATTGTATCAGTATTAGATACATTGTATATAGTATATGGTACATATAATTGTATATACATATATAATGGTTGATTTTTTTCTTCCTCATACCACCCACGCCCACGCCCATGGGTACCCATATGGGGTAGGGGGTATGGGGGGGTACCAGATTTTTTCGCGCGCGATGGGACCCACATAGGTCCAGCCCCAAACCCATATACCAATTTCCTAAAGGAATACCTACAGACATTCACACTCCACACGTACCCGTCTAAGGCTCTGAGCTATGATTACAGCGATTTTCGTATCAAGGTCGATAAACTGTACCAACAAACACATCAAATCTCAAAAAATATAGAAAAAATTTTCTATAAAAGGGATTTTTCTGCTTAAAGAATTTCCAGTAAAAAATTAACAAAAACACCTTCCGGCGAAGAGAAAACAGGGGGTCTTTTATTTATATAGGGACACAAGCCCCCAAAAATGCTAACTATCGTTGAAATATCAACGTGCATTAGGAATCTGAGATAGTAAAAAATTTTTACTATCTTCTTCACAAGTTAAATATATAGGAATGAGGTGATAATTTCCAAATGGACGTACCAAAAGAGTACATACTACTCAACCGTCTCACGGGGGAGATAGTCAAGGAACTGTCCGCAGGTGAGTTCTACATCAGGGAACGGGGAGACCCGTCTCAGAAAGAGCAGAGAACGTTCACATGCTCTAACGGTAAAGTGATCACTCCGGGCGATGATAACGAGCTTGTTTATTGTCGATACAAGAACGCGGTAATAGTCAACGCACAGGAACTTCAGGAACTGAATAAGGAACTGAGCGCAAATGAACGCTCTATCATTGAAACGCTGGTGAACTATGTGTCGTATCACGCAAATATCGTGACTATAGATAATAGGGCACGTTTTTCGACAGAAGAGTTAGCGGAGATATGTGGATGTTCAAAGCCTACATTCATACGTGCCGCTGCGAAGCTGAGCAGGGAATACATACTCATCAGCGCAGACGGTGGCAAGGGCAAGGCAAGGCAGTGGATACTTAATCCGCTCATTGCTCACAGGGGCAAGTATTACAACGTAGCAACACGTGAGCTGTTCCGCAAGTACAGGATACGCTCACAGCACATGAAGGAATGGGGGCGTTACAGCAAGTCCTCGTAGAAAAGGAGAAACAAGGATATGGCATGGACGGCTTTAAGAGAACTTCCTGCTGAGGAAGACGGATTTGTTATCATTACGTACTTTGATTCAGAAAACGCGGTAACGCTCACGGACGTTGCGCGCATCGAAGGCGGCAACTGGATAAACGGTTACGGGGAAGAACTGATACCGCAGTTCGTTCTTGCATGGCAGCCGTTACCTAAACCGTACAAGCGTAAGAGATAGCAGGGACATTTTTCAAAGGGCGAACGGTAAGACTGCTGTGAAGCAGGCATGAGTATGTTCGATGTGCGCAGTGAGGGTGGGGAACGCACTATCTGTTTCTCCTTTCAGATATACGGGCGGTGTTTATCAATGCTTTCACCGCCCGGTTCTAACAGGGAGAAAAGAAAGGAGAAAAAGCTTATTGTTTGAAGGGCTTTCACAGGAAGAGGAACGCATGCTTGCGTTGCAGGCGGCTATCCTCGATGAACGAAATTTTATATTGACTGATATGCCGACAGAGGAATTCATAGACATGTATGTATGGATAGAAAACAAAGATAATCTCGGCGAACCTGTTATACGGTTCAGTATGTGGGATTCGCAGCGTACCGCGCTCAATGAGATGATCGAGAACAGACTGAACATCATATTAAAAGCGCGTCAGCTCGGTTTTACGTGGCTCGTGCTGTCGCTGATAGTCCATAACGTTCTGAAGTATCCCGGCTATAGAGCTATCTGCATATCGGAAACGGACGACAAATCTAAAGACCTTATAAACCGTTGTGAGCTGATACTGTCAAAACTACCTGAATGGCTAATCATTTCAGAAAAGAAGTTCAAAAAGTTCGAGCGTATGAACGGTACAGGCTCATACAAGGGGCTGTATTACATTAAGTCAGTGCATGACGTACAGATAGTTCGTGCCGGAGAAGACATTGAACACATATCCACGATAGAGGCTGAACCTGCCACTGAGGGCGCAGGCAGAGGTCTTACGGGCGATATAGTGTTCTTTGATGAATGGGCGTTCCACAGAGCGGCGGAAGAGATATTCAACGCGGCATACCCGACTATAGCGCGTCCTACGAGCGGTAAGTTCATAGGACTGTCAACAAATAAAAGAGGCTCGTTGTATGAAGACGTTTGGAAACACGCAGAAGATAGAAAGTTCCATACTATATTCCGCAACTGTTTCTCAGACCCTCGACGCGATGAAAAGTGGTACGAGGAAACGGCGGCTGTACTGCGCGGCAAGATGCAGCAGGAGTTCCCACGAACAGAAGAAGAAGCGCTCATAGCAGGCGAGAACGTGTCGTTCCCTGAGTTCTCAGAGAGTATACACGTATGTGAACCGTTCGATATTCCGCTTCACTGGCGCAGATGGGCAAGCGTGGATAACGGCTACAACGACCCTTACGCATGGTATAAGTATGCGGTCGATGAGGACGGCACTGTATACGTGTACTGGGAAATGTCGCGCTGGCGCAACGAACCGCAGGTCATTTATTCGGATCAGGCGCAGATGTTTCAGAACTCGCTATTGTGCATGAATAGCCACGGCGATATGGACTTGGAAAAGATCGATTACATAGTTGCAGGTCTTGACGCATGGAACAAGCACCACAGAGACCAGTCGGGCAAGTGCCTTATCGACTACTACAGAGAGGGCGGCTTGAAGCTGGGATTCGTGCCGGCGGTAGTAGATCAAAAGCTTAGAAAAGCTACATTGCATGAGTATCTTAAACCTTATAAGGATGAGAACACAGGCAAAGTGACTGCTAAATTGCAGATATTCAGTACATGCACATATCTGATAAGCATACTCCCACAGCTTGTAAACGACGATAAAAAACCCGAAATAGTAGCGGATTTGTCAGATATTAACAATCCATATGACAGTTTAGGCTATGGCTTGATAAATTACCATCAGACGGTGAGCAGACCTGTGCATACGGATTCACGGACGGCTCACAAGAGATATAAGGATAAGCTTTGTCAGCAGAATAAGAGAAGGAGACCAAAACGATGAATGAATTAGTAAGAAGGATAAATCAACCGGTTATATGCGACACATACACTTGTAACAATATGGCTGAATTTGAGATAAGTCACGAGATAGTGCGCGCTGCGAGTATGCAGGTGTGTCCTGATTGCCTCAGAAAGATAGTCGAGCAGGGAGCTGAACTGCTCGGCATAGGTATGTGCAAGTGTGATGCATGCACAGAACCGGAAGAGCCGCTGCCGTTTGATGAACCGGATGTTATCGAACAGGTAACGGAAACAGAAGAAAACGTTATCTTGACAGACGAACCGCAGGAAGAATCCAAGTATTCCGAAAAAAAACTTGAAAAAATTTCCGAAAGTGGTAATAACGCCGAGCTTATAATAGCCGCAGAAGATAAAGAACCAGTGAAAACTTATACATGCAAGCACTGCGGAACTGAGTTTACAGACCTCAAAACGTACAGAGGACACATACTCAACTGCGGTAAGAAGTCTAAGGAGCAGTAATCATGCTGACTGCTATAATCGCGTTTACGGCGGCTTTAGAAGCCGTAATAATAATTACCCTCGGCGGTGTTGTAAAAATGTGTGTGAGGGAAAATGTGAAGCTTGTACGCGGCGTTGCGCGGTCAAAGAATCCGGAAGCGTTCGCGAGCATTTATAATGACGAAAGCAAGCCACATAAAAAGCATGTATCACTGGCAAAGCAACAGGAAGATTCCATGCGGTCAGGTGGTGATGAATAACATTGCTTGAAAAATTTAAAGAAGTCGTACAGACATTTATCGAGGGCGATCCGACAAGGAGCATGGCGGCTGTCGCACTTGAAGATGAAGACACAAAAGAATACGTCAGACACGAGTTCGAGCAGGGCGTTATATCAGACATCAAAAAGAAGTTTGATGACCGCAAGCGGCAACGCCAACATCTTGAACTGCAATGGCGTTTAAATATTAATTTCTACAACGGAGATCAATTCACATTCATTGACAATCTAACACACGATATCCGTGAGACACCTTTTTATACTGACTGGGAAGAACGCAATGTATTCAACGAGATAGCTCCGAATATGGAGACGAGATACGCGTTTCTCTCAAAACGAAAAAACCAAATGAAAAACAGGCCGGCGTCCAGTTCATCAAGCGACAGAACGGCGGCGAAGATAGGAAACCGCATACTGGCAAGCACACGCGCACGCCTCAGAATGTCAGACAAACAGCAGGACGCTATCCTCATTGCAGGAATAATGGGAACTGCGATATGGAAGACGGTCTGGGATACGACGCAGGGACGCGTAGTCGGCTATGAAGAACGTCAAGTCAAGGACGAGGACGCAAGACTGCTCCCGACAGAAGAGTATGAAAAGATGCTCATGGGAGAAAGCGGCATGAATACCGTCAGGAACTACATCCGCGAGGGTGACGTAAACACTACGGTACATTCTCCGTTTGAGTTCTACCCTGAAAACGTGAACAAACCGCTTAGGGATAACAGGCGCGTGATGCATGTAGTTCTCATGTCTCCTGAAGAAGTCTTTGAAAAGTGGGGCGTTATCGAAAAGGGAACGAAGAACACGACATATAAGCTGACAGAATCCGACAAGCGCAATTACGGCGGTTCGGTGTCAGGTCGTTTCTCGGGAAATATGTTCGGCGTTACAGAGATAGAAAACTCAGTCGCGGTCTATGAAGAACACGAGCTGCCATCGGCGAGATACCCGAACGGCAGACTGATAATCTGCACAGACGAGCACCTACTTTATTACGGCAAGCTCGCTGACAATCTCGGCGAGAATGACACGTTCGAGTTCTGCTTTGACGTGCAACAGGCTTTAAGAACTGATGGTTTCTTTGGAAAGTCGCTCGTTGAGCGTCTTATACCGGTACAGATAAAGTACAACGCGGTCAAGAATCGCAAGCAGGACTATATGAACCGCGTAGCTATAGGCGTGCTCAGCGTACAGGAAAACTCGCTCGTTGATGAAGAGTACATCATGGAGAACGGTATCGGACCGGGAGAGATGTTGAGATACAAGGCAGGCTTTAACGAGCCGCACTTCATGGAACCGCACGCGTTCCCTACGGTATTTGAAAACGAGGAATCAGACCTGCTCAGTTCATTCAACAGACTGTCGGGCGTATCACAGTTAGCACAGCAGTCAGTGAACCCATCAAACATAACGTCAGGCGTTGCGCTTGCATCACTCGCTGAACAGGACGATACGAGAATCGGACTTGAAGCGGAGAATATCAAGCAGTGCCTTGCTAATGTCGGTAAAAAGTGGCTGATACTTTACAAGAACCACGTAAAGTACGCGCGCACGGTGCGCGACATTGGAAAGAACGAACAGTTCGAGATATCAGAGTTCGTAGGAAACGACCTTACATCATTCGATGTATTCATCGAAGCCGAGACTGAATCAGCTGACACGCTCGCTCAGCGCAGACAAAAAGTAATAGAACTGCTCAACAGCGGACTGTTCAACGATACAGAAACAGGAAACATCACCAACGAGGGCAGAGTAAAGATATTTGAAATGCTTGAAATGGGCAACTGGGAAGACTTTATCGAGGCAGACGACGCACAGCAGAGACGCGCTGACAGAGAAAACAACGCTATGATAACAGGCCAGCCGGCGGTAATAAGAGAATTCGACGATGATGTTATCCATATCTCAAAGCATAATAACTTCCGTCTTATGGCAGAGTACGAGGAAGCCCTTATAGAGCATCCTGAGCTTGACGAGATATTTACAGAACACGTTAATAAGCATTTACATAACTTACAGATAAAGTCGGCAACGGGAGTTACTGACGGAGCAAGCCAGGGCGGTTTTGAAAACGGCGGTCAGGAAGATGTTTCACTTCCTGCTGACGGGAATATGGCACTGGCTTAATAAAGGAGAAACAAATGCCTACAGATAATAACAATGCAAATCAGATGAATGATTCAAATATTGGTTTACCTCAACAGCAGAATGGTGCGCCTCAGCCGGGTGCAGCCGACGGGGGCGCAAATCCTGCTGTAAATACGGACGGGGTAAACGACGTAAACGTCCAGCAGCAGAACGCCGGACTCATAGACGATGTTACAGACGGCAATTTTGAAACCGGTACGAACCAACAGCCGATAAACAGCCTCGATGATGCAAACAACGCTTTTCTGAGGATACTTCAGGGCGGCGGCACGGGAGAAGGAACAGGTGAACAGCCCGTAGCAGAACCCGAACCGACCGGAGCACCTACAGAAGAAGGAACGACTGCAACAGACGGGGTAAATAACAGTGATCCGACAACAGAACCTACAGCTACAGGAACAGAACCAAATACAAACCAACCTATAAACGCAGGACTTGACGAATCACAATTACAGTCGATGATAAACGACGCAATACAGCGAGAGATCCAAAACGGGAATCTTGCCGACCTGTCAGCTCAGGATATGACATTGCAGCTTAACAGTCTCAATCAGCAACAGGCAATCGAAAGTGATGCTGATAATGAACCGCAGCCGCAGGATGAACCTGAACTTGACGTGAACAGCGATGAATTCTTTGAGATGTTTTCTGAGAATCCTACAGAGGCTATAGACAAGCTCACAAACGCAAGAGTGCAGCAGAAGCTTGCACCACTGTTACAGAAGCTTGAACCACTGTTAGAGCAGTCTCAGAGGGCACAGGAGAACAAGAATATCATCGACACCATTAAAGCGTTCGGTAGCGAATATCCGGATTTTGGGGAGTATAACGACGACATGATAAAGATACTCAACGAGGGCGACTTCCCGAAGAACGATATCAACTCATACAGGAACGCTTATCAGACAGCCAAAAACAATAGATTGGCAGGACAGGTAGAGCAGCTTCAGAATCAGCTCGCAGAATCAGAACAGAACCGAGGAAAGACGCTTGATGACTACCTCAAAGACGCGGATTCTTTTGACTCGCTCAGACACAATGAAAGCCTTGTAAAGGCTATCGTCGAGGACTATATCAAAGACCTTTCAAAGGGCGGTACGCCTCAGATGATATCGAGCGGCGGCAGCGCGCAGCCAAACGCAATGCCAGCCGATAAGCCAAGGGATTTCAGAGACGCCGGCGAGAAATTCAAGAGGATGCTCCAAAGCTAATAAAACAACAGAAAGAAGGGAATTAGAATATGGCACTTTCAACAGTACAGACACTCGAAGAAGCACTCAAGACGTTATATCTTGAACCGCTCATTAAGACGATAGATACAGGTTCAGGTCCTGTATTCGCAAAGATAGACAAGAACTCTAAAAACGTAGTAGGCGAAGACATCAAGTTCGCTCTCCAGTACGGCAGACACGGCGGTATCGGAGCAAGAGGAGAATCGGACGACCTTCCAGCTCCGTCTCCAAGAAAGTACAAGCAGGGCGTAACAAGCACTAAGAACCTGTACGGCAGAATAAGTTTTTCTGAAAAGCTCATGAAGATATCAAAGAACAACGCTGCGTCATTCGCAGACCAGGTATCTACTCAGATGGAAGATATCACAGTAGATATCAGAGACATGATGAGAAGAAACTTCATGGGAAAGTCTGACGGCATCATGGGTCAGGTAAAGACTGCTGTTACGTCCCAGAAGAATGTTGTCGTAAAAGGCAGGATAAAGACTTTCTACGCAGGACAGATAGTAGATATATTCACACTGTCAGGCACTGCTATAGACACCAAAAAAGTAGACGCTAAAATGATCGTCGATGTCGATTACGCTACAAGCACTATCTCATTTGCCGATAATGTAACTGTAGGAGCTGACGACTATATCTCGCTTGCAGGCAACTACGGCAAGGAGCTTATCGGTCTTAAAGAGATACTTACAAAGGACTCTACTATATACGGCATCGACCGTTCAACCAATAAGTGGTACAACCCACTTGTATTTGACAAGAAGAGCACAGGCTCAACTGTAGCGTTCAGCTCTATGTACTTACAGGAAGCTATAGACGAGATAGAGGACTACACAGGCGATAAGCCGGACTTCATCACTTGTAACTCAGGCATGCTCAGAGCTTACATCAACGAGCAGAACACGTACAAGAGAAACATCGAGTATACAAAGGTAGACGGTGGCGTAGAACTCGTATCATACGGCAAAGTTCCTATCTCAAAGGAAAAGTACATGGACGACAACACTATCTACCTCATAAACACAAAAGACCTGACGCTTGCTCAGGTGGCTGACTGGGGTTGGATGGACGCTGATGGCTCAATACTTTCAAGGGTAGCTGAAAAGGCAGCTTACGAGGCTACGCTTACAAAGTATGCGGAACTCATATGCAGAAGACCGTCTGCACAGGCAATAATCACAGGCATAACTGCCGCTTAGTTAAAACTGAAAAACTGGATATAAGGGGAAGTATAACGCTTCCCCTTATTTAATAAATAAGAGGGGAAACCGATGTCACGCAGGGAACGAATAATAGAAACTGCGCTTTCAAGACGAAAACGTATGCGGCTCATAAAAAACGACACGAACCATATAGCAAAGCGCATCAGAGATATAGAGAACGGATATTTCATACTTCAAGATAATGCAACAGGAGATTACGAAGTACACAGCACGGAGAATATAGGCAATACATACTGCTTTACAGTGCCGCATGATTCACTCGACGCAAGAACGCTTGAATACTGCCGATACACGAGCACGGGCAGGAACGCAGTTGCTACCATAGAAAGAAAGAACGAGCGTATACGACGTTCTACAGAGCGTTCAAACAAGAATGACATGTACGACCGCTCTATGGAACTTGCCGACCGAATGAGCGCAGCTGTACAGAAAGACGAACTACATGACGGCTATACCCGTACATTTTCAATGAGTTAAAGAAAGGAGCTGTAGACAACATGAAGACATCAGAAGATATCAGAATAGGCGCGCAGCTCATATCATCCATACAGATAGACCCTACAACGTGCTTCAACTGGGTAACAGGTGAGATAAGCGACATAGCACTCAACCACTTCAAGGCAGGGAAATACACTATAGAGACTGTAGAGACTACAGAAAATTTCGAGATCGTGACCTTATCAAACGAGCTTATACTGCTTGATAAGGTGATAGATTCCGAGAAAAGAACGGGTACTACGGATTTTGAACTGCATAACGGAAACGAGCTGACTATATCCGTTCCGGGCAAGTACGAGATAAGGTACTATGCACAGCCGCCTCTGCCTCAAACAAAGACCACGCCTATCGAAATGCCTGAACAGTATATAGATGCTATGAAGTTTTATATATCAGCAAGGATAAGAGCAAGGCTTTTTGGGCAGGCTGACAGCAACGCAGTTTCGTTTTTTGAGGAATATAAAAATGCGCTTACGAACGCTGACGCAGCAATGCTCCAAAAGCACAGGAGACACAGGCGTATGCCACCATCCTACAGGGGGTTTTAGCTTATGGCTGAGAACTGGAAACAGCAGGTTTACTCGGATTTCTCCGGAGGGTACAACGACATATCGCCCGGCATAGACATTCAGGACAAGGAAATGAAGCTCTCCGAGAATGCAGACTACGCCGCAGAAGTAAAAGCCTTACAGACGAGAAAAGGATGTTCTAAGGTCAACCCAGAAACTTACGGGGCGAACGTAACAGACGGCTATGCATGGCTCATCGGTTCGACCTATAAAAAGTGCGTAGTAAAAAGCGGCAAGCTGTACGACCTTGATATATCAAACGGCACACTAACATATAAGTGTGACCTGTCAGACGGAGCAAAGCAGATATACCCGTACATAATGGGTAATACGCTGTTTTTTGGAGACGGGCAGGAACTATGGCAGTGGGGAGCGACCGACTTTTCATCCGAAAGCGGTCTCAAATCAGTGGGTCTTGATAAGGTGGTCAAGTGCAATTACACGGACGACCTGCCTACGGAAGATTTTAAAGACACTGACAGAACGCAGGATATAAAAGAAGGAACGTTTGTAAAGAACACTGTCACAGGAAAAACATACAAGTCGTTAAAAGCAAGGGAAAAAGTAAACCTTGAAACAGACGATTATACAAGCACGGAGAACTGGCTTGAAATAGTAAAGGGTGAGTATGGCGAAAAAGGACATTTCTATATATCAGCGACCAATCTCGGAGCGGTGAACTTAAAACACGAAAACTTTAAGGATGCCGCAAAGTGGAAAGAGTGCACAGACGTAAAGAACTTTTCAAGCTCGGTTGTGCGCAAAGTAAATGCATACGACCCTGCCAAAGAAGAAGAAGTCGTAATAACGGTAACATCGGGAGCTACAGCCGCAGCGACCGTGACGGTATGCCTTGACAACAAGACGAAAACGTTTCAAGTAACTGACGGCGAAGTGGTCAGCAGTATAGTAGATAAATTAAACAAAGTCGGCTTTGACGACTGGAACACGGCAGTGACCGGAAACTCAGTCATGTTCACGGCTAAAGAAAAAGGCTCGAAGGTAAACGGATACATCGACCCGTCAACGAGCGGTATTGCGTTCAGCTATGAGACTAAAACAGAGGGCAAGGACAATGACTGCGATCTATCAGCTATAAAAAAATGCACGATATTCTGTGTGCATCAAGGCTCACAGAGAGTGTTTGCAGCCGGAAACCCTGACGATAACGGGCTGTACTATTCCGAGATAGGATACGGCAACTATTTCAAATCAGAGATAAACAAGGTGTACCCGGCTATAAACGGATACGGAGCAGTAACGGGGATGATAAACCTGTCCAATGCACTGCTCGTATCATACGAATCCGGTTGGTGTGCATGGACGGGGGCGACCGTTTTAAGCGATGCTACGTGGCGGATATTAAACTTGCCTTACGGATGTGTGTCAGCAAGGACATTATGTCTTACTCCGAACAGCTTTACGTACCTTGGGAAGGACGGCGTGTACTGCGTATCAGCCGCACTGCTCTCAGATGATTATGTATTGCTTGAAAGCAATCAGATAATAAAGAAACTGTCGGAAAACGTCATAGAAAATACGATACAGGAATTCCAGAACAAGCGATTGTGCGAGGCTGTTTTTTACAACAACGTTTATATGCTGACGTACTCGACTAACGGCGAGTATTGCGACAGGGTGCTTAAATACGAATGGGATACAGCGTCATTCACGCTCGTTACAGGCTGGCGTGTGAACAGGTGGCTTAACGACCCTGAAAACCTGTACTTTGCGTCTAATAATTTCATATTAAAGGCGTTCGACAGATACACGGACGTATATACAGAAGAAGTCAGAAACGAGGATGGAAGTTTATTACACGCTCCGGGCGACGACAAGGCAATAGAGCTTCATGTAAAAACAAAGGAATTTTTCTTTGATTCGCCTATAACGAACAAGGTAGTACAGATGGTGGGACTTATATTCCAACAGCACGACAACATACATTCGTCCGCTGAGATAACCATACGTGCAGGCTACAGCTCATACCACTTAAAGCCTACAGACCTTGCGGAATCGCTTTATTACGGGCGTGAATGGGGCAAGACGTGGGGATACCGTGAGGCTATCGTTAAAATGATAGAGATAGTCATGGTATCCAACACGTTCCAGATAGAACTTCAAAATTCGGCTATAGAAGACCCTATAACGTTGATAGGCGTGGGATTCGTCTATGATACGACCGACCTTGTTATACCAACGATATTAAAAGACGAGGAGTTACTTAAATGAGTTATAAACCACAAAGGACGTTCATGGGTTCGGAAGGCGAATACTCGGTAGACGACAGAGGACCGGAAGCCTTAAAGCAAGACCTTGACAACCTTATGAATATGTTTGACCCTACGGCTGTGCATCCGGACGGTTCAGCCGGGGGCATAGACAGAGAAAACCTTGCGTTCGACCTTAACGGCTCGGATATGGCAGGAACGATAGGCGGAGAGCTTGACGGCGTAGCAATGACCGTGCAACAGATAGCGGATACATTGCTGACGATGATAAAAGACCGATATACAAAACTTGAAGCGGACGCAAAACTCAAAGAGAAAACAGACCCACTTTTGAAGTCGATGTCATACGACCCTGCCACAGGCGTGTTGAAAGTCACGACCGAAAGTGGAGTCGAGTCGCAGGTGTTCGACCTTAATATTGAAAAGATACCTGCGTCGATATCCATATTAAGAGAGGGCAATACAGTATTTATCCGTATCGTGAATGATGACGGAACATACACGCAATCCGATGTAACAGATCTGCTCGCACAATATGCGTTTATAGACAGCGTAACACTCAAACCGTCAGTTGATAAGAACGGAGCTAATACAAGCGTAAAGTACGAGATAAAGGAAGCGTCCATAAAACTTGCACATCTTTCATCCGAAGTGCTTTCCACTATAACCAACGCAGTGGAAGCCGCACAGCTCAGTGCGTCAAACGCAAACAGCAGTGCAGTGAACGCAGCTGATAGCAAAGCCGCTGCGGAAGCCGCCGCATCAAAAACCGCTGCATCTGAGACTGCGGCAGGAAATTATGCGGCTAAAGCTAAAGAATCATCGGACGAAGCGGCAAAACACGAAAACAACGCTAAAGGATATGCGGCAAACGCAAATACAGCGGCATCATTTGTGGAAGAGAACGCAAAACTGGCAAAGTCATATGCGGTGGGCGGCACTGGCATAAGAGACGGTGAAAACACAGATAACGCAAAGTATTATTATGAAAGGACGAAGACCGCAGTAGAGGGAAACGGGCTTACAGTATTTATACAGTCAACAGAACCTGATGTGAATAACTGCTTGTGGTTCAAGACCACAGGAGACGTATCGAGCAATGATGATGTACTGCTTGATACAGACAATGACCAAAGCACATCGGTGTACTACCTTGACATGGACGGTGAAGTTGAGCCTATAGACAATGCTGTAGAAAACGAAAGCGAATTGTCGCAAGGCAAGTATTGTTTTGATTTGACGTAAAGGCGGTGAAAGATAGATATGGCAAAAAGAAACGCAATTATAAAAAAGAAGATAGAAAACGTACTGTACGAATTAATGATAAAGACAGGCGTTGATAATGTATGGATAGACGACAGTACAACGCTTGCGAGTAAGTTGTCTGATATGATAACAGCTATCAACGAAAAGGCAAAGTCTACAGACGTAACAAGCTCCATCAAAACGGCTATAGACAACCTGCGGTCTGAGTTAATGGGTGAAGGTGTGCCAGAAGCTTATGATACTTTTAAAGAACTGGCTGACTACATAGAAACGCACCAACAGGCGGCAGACGCACTTACTGCGGCTGTAGGCAACAAGGTGGATAAGGTCAGCGGCAAAGGCTTAAGTACGAATGACTATACAACTGCCGAAAAGAATAAACTCAGCGGAATAGCAACAGGGGCACAGGTAAACGTAATCGAATCCATCAGCGTAAACGGAACTAAACAGACACCATCGAACAAAGGTATAAATATTGTAGTTCCTACTGGTACACTTGCCAGCAAGTCAAAAGTCGCTGAATCAGACTTAGATGCGGAACTTAAAGAAAAGGTAAACGCCGCATCGGAAGGTAACCACAGCCACTCTAATAAGGCTGTATTGGATACTATAACGCAGGATAAAGTTAATTCATGGGACGGCAAGGCTACCGTAACAGTATCTACATCTGATGCAACAGCGGCACAAATAGCGGCTATGAAAGACGGCGACTTGTTTATCCAGTTAGTATAGGGGTGAGGATATGGCGAATGAGATAGACGCTCTGTTAAACGTAAAAGACGCATCGGGCGTATTGAATGAGATATACCCGATAACAAAAAAAGAAAACGTGCAGGGGTTGGCGGAGCTTGTGAATAGTGCCGTGTCGGGTAAAGCTGATAAGACTGCATTAGATGGTTATTTGCCAAAGACTGGCGGTGAAATGACAGGTCCTTTAGTAGTAAATGGTAATGAAGATAATATACTTTATGCTTTAATGATTGCAAAAAATAAGTTTAAAGTTGGAATCCAGAATAATAATAAAAAACAATTAGGCGATATTGAACTTTCACCACCAGCAATAAAATTCACTGTTGCCACTGAATCTGCCGAAAATTCTTTATACCTTACACCAGTTGGTGTTTTGACAAATGAAAAAATCGAAGTAGCACAAAATAATCAACTTACACATAAACTTTATGTTGATAATGCAGTATCAGCCATCAAACCAAAAGCACACAAAGCAACTCTAACTGTTGCAGGTTGGGATAGTACAGCTAAAACACAGACTGTAAATGTGGCTGATGTACTTGCAGATGAAACCAAACAGCTCATACTTCCTATGCCAACATCAGTAAGTATGACTGCGTATACCGAAGCAGGAATAATGTGTACTGGACAGGCGGCTGGTAAGCTGACGTTCACTGCTGATACTGTGCCGACAGAAACTATTGAGGTCTATGTAACTATCTCCGATGTGAATTATTCTTAGGGGTGATGTGATGATTTATAATATGTCAAATCCAGCAAACAAGTTTGAGGAAACGTGGGTGCTGAATGAAAGTCCTGATTGGTGGGCTTTTATCAATCTCTTTTCTACAAGCGGTCTTAGCGCAAGTAAAGAGATAAAATTCACCAGCAACGGAACAGAATTTTCTAAAATCGAGGCAGATTGGACTTAACAACAGGAGGTGTTTTAATGCCACGAGTGTTTGTGGGTGCCTTTTATTCAAACTCGAACGATAGAGTTCAGGTTGTCATTGGATTTCCCGGTAATGGATGGACTGATGAAAAATACAGGACAGTCACTTTCCTTGAGCCGCCTACCGGCGACCTGCTCACATGGTTACAGGCAAACGCTGTGAAACAGTAAGGAGGACAATATGCACAACTTTAGCACGCTAAAATCTGGGGGGGGGGGCAGCGCTTAACGCTGTTCCGTCGCATTGCACAAAAGGCGGTGCGGCATGATACTCAATCGGACTGCCGGAGGGCAGAAGAAGTACAGGATAACGAACAAGTCGGGATATATCGACTGTGGAACGCAGCAGGTTTCTGCTGGAGCGACAGTCAAAGTTTCAATCCGCGGAAGTGTTGGAATTACTGTTCAAACGACATCGGGACTCACTATTCCGGTAGAATTTGGAGACATAGCAATGTATGCACCGGAAATTCCAGTTTCAGCTTATTTCGTCATGCCTGCGGAGGACGTAACCATCTCTTAACGGAGGTGGCGGTGTGATTATGAATCCGACAATAATTGGTACAGGCGGCATGACCGCAGAAATATTTATAACGGGCTTATCCGAAACGGATACAGTAACATGCACAAAGGACGGTAAAGTCAAGCAGGGTAAGTGGGTAAATTCAAAGACGGTAATGCATCATGATACCGACACACTTTTATTACTGCACGGTGAAGAATTTACCGACAGTGCTGTTTCGGATCACGGAATAACTTCAAGTGGTGCAGTTATATCATCAGATCAGCATAAGTTTGGAGAAAAAAGCTTCTATTTTAACGGCTCATCATATCTTTACACGATAGTAGATTCAAATTTAAATCTCGGAAGCGAAGATTTTACGGTCGAATGTTGGGTATATCAGACTGTCTTATCAGGTTATCCGAGAATATTTGATTACACTACGAATGATTTTCATTTGGAAATCAATAATTCAGGACAAGTCTACTGGAAAATAGGCAGCGTTACGTCAACATCTTCTACCACAGTGCCACTAAACAAGTGGAATCATATCGCCCTTGTCCGCAACGGTACAACGGTAACATGCTACTTGAACGGAACGAGTATATGCTCAAGTACTGTTTCAGGCAGTTTACCTATTACTGTAGGCGGCAAACTTGCAATAGGATATGGGTTGTCAGAAGGTGCAACAAACTATCTTAAAGGCTATATTGACGAATTTCGCATATCAAAAGTTGCAAGATGGACGGCGAATTTTACGCCACCTACAGAACCATATTCTAATACAGTTGCTGTCACTAAAAGCGGCTGGCTATTCAACAAACTGAAAGAATACGGCACATACACCATTACAGCAACAAACGGTACAGACACGGTTACGCAGGACGTGCTTGTTGATATGGCAACTGAGTTTGATATTGAGATGAGCTATATAAAAGACAGGCTTCTGACGTCAGATGATTTTCAGAACGGTACTTTTAAAAACGGAACACATTCGATACTTACAAATCAGGAAAACGGCACTGACGGGATACGGCTTGTGGGAGCTGCGTCAAGAGTATATAACAATCAAAGCTTAGATGCTTATATAAGGCTTGATATGGCGATTGATTTTACAGATTATTCAAAGCTCAAATTCAAAGCGAAGAAAGTTGTTGACCATGGAGTTATGCTTGTGGTCGTTACCGATGGTTTGAAAAATACTTCAAAGTCTTGGGACGATGCGTTCGGTAATAGTTCATCGTCTACATACACAGAACCGCTTACAGTGGCATATGTAGGTGTGACTAAGAGCTATAAAGAACTAACGGCTAACGTATGGAATGACTACGAAATTGATGTAAGTAATATTACAGGCGAACACGTCTTATCGTTCGTTGGCGGTTACACGGATTTGTCAGGATATTCATCATCAGAAACAAATTACTGCGACATTTGGCTGATGAAGTAAGGTGGTGATGCAGTATGATAATAAATCCAATAAGCTATGGCGGTAGCGGCTTACTGCCCGAAATAATAGTAACAGCAGCGGCAGGAAGCACGCTCGACCTGATACAGAACGGTGTCGTATTGAAGACCTATACTTTAGGCAGCACGGAAACACAGCATACTTTTGTTGTTAGAAATGTTGGCAAATACACTGTAAAGAGTACGCTTGGTGATAACACATACAGCAGTAATGTGCTTATCGAGACGGCAGGACAATACCCAGTAGTAATTACAGGCAAATTGTACTTATATAATTATGGCGATGAATGCGAGGAAGTCACAGGTGGCTGGGGTAGCAAACAGCTATGGGAAGAATATCCTAACGGTGTAACATCGAAAGGCTCAGATTACCTTTATGGAGCTGATGAAGGAAATTCATACGGTAACGGTCAATGGGCTACGAAAAACATCATTAATATGAGTGCTTATAAAAAGTTATGCGCAATCATCTCTGCTGAGTGGTACTGCCCAAGTAGCAGTTATCCGGTACATGTTGGAATTAGAATATCAAAAGAAGATTTTAATTATCAATCAGACTGGGGATACAGTGGTGGCACAGCATATACGGAGTTAGCAATCAGCCAATTAACAGAACAAACCAGTGGAAGCATCGAAAAAAAGACTTTTGAAATAGATATTACGAATATAGATAAGGGATTGATATGGCTTTATAACTGGTCTGGGGCATTGTATACTTACACAATGAAAGCAAAATATTACGCAGTATGGCTCGAATAGGCGGTGACAAAAATGAAATACGACCCATCACTCGGAATAATCGGCAACGTAAAAATGCTGTTTGACGAGAGAAACAAAACTAACAATAAGGTGTTTAATTATAGGGCGGAAGCGGATGAACACATAACAAACCTCGAAGAGTTATGTGTTGACCACGAATATAAACTGACGTTAATGGAATTAGATATAGAGTAGTACGGAGGTAAATTATGTTATTCAGAACATTAAAAGCACTCATAACAAAAGGCAAGACAGACGGACTTGCGGAGAAGATAGACATATTCTTTGCGGCTGGAAAGCTGACAGAATCAGAATATAACGAGCTTACAGAAATGCTGACATCATCTGCGGAGGTATAGTATGAACATCAACAAAGGAAACGAATTTATCAAGAACGCAAAAGAAATCAGAGAAGTAGCAGTAAAAGAAGGTGTGGATGTAGGCGTAGCCCTCGACATGTACTGCGCAAAGCACAATATAAAATATGCGCCGTACAGCGCAGATCAGCGCGAATTCCTCGAAGCATGCCGTGAGTACACACTTGACGCAATAGTAAAAGCCCTTTAATCACTTATGGTAGCAGAAATAATAATAGCAGTCCTCGGCGGTTCGGCACTGTCTGCATTGATAAATCAAGTCGGCAGCTACATATCCGACCGCCGCAAGAGGAAAGACACAGTAGAGGACAGAACAGAGGATAAGGACACAGCACTCAGGCAGGGCGTAAAGCTGCTACTTGCTGACAAATTGCAATACCTCGGACTGAAATATATCGAGGACGGGGAAGTGACTTTTACCAACAAGAAAATACTGAATGAGATGCATTCGGTGTATCATAACGGACTCGGCGGCAACGGGGATTTTGACGACCTCATGGAAGATTTTAACGAGTTGCCGATAAAAAGGTAGGTGGTCTAAATATCTGAGGGCAGACAATACGGTCTGCCCTCTCTCTCAAAAGAAAAATATCATTTTCGTGACTTCACGAAAATGGTAGAAAGGGCGTGTTATGTTTTTAAAGCAGATTGCAAAACTGATAGATGTTAAGTCTATCCTTACGCTTGTGCTGACGGTCGTGTTTGCGATTCTGTCGGTGCGTGGAACTATTTCAAGCAGTGAGTTTCTTTCGGTGTTTACGCTCATCATAGGTTTTTATTTTGGCGTGCAGCACGAAAAGAAGAACTCGGAAAGTAAAGGAGAACAGGAATGATAGTAACAGGAATGAAAGATTTTCAGTCAGTTTGCCTTAACAAGCTCGTAGACTGGTACAACAAAAACAATGAAACACAGATAGAATGTGATGATGTATTTATCGTATGGTCGTGCAAGACTTTACAGAATTATAAGTGCCTTGCGTCAACGACCGTAAGTGGTGACGGTATCTATGCAGAGTATACATACAACGGCGATAAACAGGAACTTTATGAGGACGTTTATAAGAAGCTGACTAATACTTGCCACACGGCTTAGGAAGGAGAACAAAAATGAAATTATTCATATCTCAGCCGATGAACGGCTTAATAGATGAAGAGATAAAGGCAAAGCGTGAAGAACTGACAGCGGCTTATCCTGATGCAGAGATAATCGAAAGTTTTTTCGAGGGTGCTCCGCATGACGCAACGCCGCTGTGGTATCTTGGAAAGTCTATACAGCTCCTCGGAACTGCTGACCTTGCGATATTCGCAAAGGGTTGGGAGAAGAAAAGAGGCTGCCGTATAGAACACGCCGTGGCTGTAGAGTACGGAATCGAGACTGTATATGAATAATCGCCCAGTCAAATACCTGCAAACGGATAAACGTTGGGGAGCACTCGATTACTCAGCTAAAGGTGAAAAGACGAATATCGCCAAAAGCGGCTGCGGTCCGACATGTGCTGCCATGGTCATTGCTACGCTTAAAGACAAGTCAGTAACGCCTAAAGAAACGGCAGCATGGTCAAAGAAGCACGGATACAAGGCTAAGAATCAGGGTACGTACTACACGTACTTCATACCGCAGTTTGCCGAATACGACATAGACTGCAAGAGGGTGAATCTCAGCAATATATACGGCAAGGAAACCACATCGGCTAATGCGTGCCACAGAGCAGTTATCGACGCTCTCGAGCAGGGAAAGCTCGTACTGGCTTGCATGGGCAAGGGTATTTGGACGAGCAGCGGTCATTTCGTTCTCGCTTATAAGACCAAGGACGGTAAAGTATATATCAACGACCCTGCAAGCGAAAAAGCTATGCGTGAGTGTAACAGTCTGACCGTATGGCAGTCACAGGTAAAGTATTACTGGATAATCGAGACGGGCGGAAACAGACCATCGCAGAAAGAGGATAATGAAGTGGTAACAGACAGAAATATAGAGATATTCGGCAAGGACTACTCGACAAAGGGCATATTCAAGGACGGTAGTAATTATCTCTCACCGAAAGTCCTTGCTGACGCAGGATTCCCGGTCACGTCAAAGGGCAGCAAGCCTGTAGTGAGCATGCCGGGCGTAAAGGTCAGCTTCAACGGCAAATCTGCGGAGATAGAGGGATTTAAGAGCAACGACAAGAATTACTGTGGCATCCGAGAACTGCTTGAATTTTTAGGGTATAAAGTCGGATGGAGTAACGGAACTATAACAATCGAATAGGGAGCACGGCGAAAAATGGCAAAGCAAGTTCCATGGAACAGCGTCATCCTTGAAGAGTTTATCAGCCTTGCGCTTCTCACAGAGGACGAGGAAAAGATAATGCGGACAAGGATAGCAGGTTGGACGAGGACTAAACAGGCGATGGAATTTGGCATGTCATTAAGCAGCATAGACCGTATCATTTCAACACTGAAACATAAGTACGACGACGTGCAAAGGTATTCGGACGTACTGCCGCTGCGAAAACGCAGCGCATGTGAACTGTATATGGACGATAACTGACAGTTTACTGACAGCAAAGCGGCGGCTATAGCGTGATAAATCGAAGGCAAGACGAAAGTTTTGCCTTCTTTTTTTATGCGAAAATTTAAGCGTAAAAAGGAAGGAGATCTGAAACATGTACGGAAACATGCCTCTCTACAACAATCCATATATGCCGAATATGCCGATGCGTCAGAATATGATGCCAAACGGAAATAACAACAATGTGATGTTCGCTCAGCAACCGTATCAACAAACATCACAAAACTATCAGCAGATGATACCTAATTATCAGCAGCAACAGCAACAGGTGATGTGGGAGATAGTCAGCGACCTTGAGACCATCAAGGCGGCGAACACAAGTCTTGACGGACAGCCTAAGTATTACCTTATGTCGGACGGTACGGCGATATACAGGAAACAGATGATGAATGATGGCACGTCAAAAATATTCAAGTATGAGTTATCAGCCGAGGACTCAGCAAAACAGGCTGAAAACGTAAGTAGTGACCTCATGGCAGCTATTCAAGGACTTAATACCAAGATAGACGAGATAAACAACACAGTAAATCAGATAACTTCAATGTGGGGCGGAGGTACAACAGAAGATGAATCTTAATCCTATGCAGATGTTTTCACGGATGATGAATCCACAGCAGATAATAAACAGGATGATGCCACAGATACAGAACAATCCTATCCTTTCAAATGCGTTGGCACTTGCTCAGAAAGGCGACACTAAAGCTGTAGAACAGATAGCAAGAAATGTGTGCCAGTCACAGGGAAAAAACTTTGATACAGAGTTTAAAAACTTTATGGATTCAATGCATTGATATACACAACAAGTTAATTCTATTTAACAGAAGGAGATAAAGCTATGACAGATAATTTATCTTTAGCTGACATCGCAGCTGTAACAGATAAGAACGATTGCGGTATGTGGGGTGGTAACTCCGCATGGATAATCATATTCCTTATCTTTGCTATGATGGGCGGCGGTGGCTTTTGGGGCGGCAACGGCGTAGCAGCTGCTACGACAGCCGACATTCAGAGAGCAGTTGACCTTAACGCTATCCAACGCGGACAGGCTGACATTGCCGCTGACATTCAGAGAACTACCTACGAAACTATAGGTGCGGTCAAGGATGCAGCGTACAATAACCTCAGCGAGACGAGAGATGTACAGGCGGCAGCTGCGGCAGGTTTCACGAACATAAGCAATATACTTATGGGCGGTTTCGCTGAACAGCAGAAGTGCTGCTGTGAGACTAACCGCAATATCGACTCGGTGAAGTTCGATATGGCAAATTACGCAGCTGCAATGCAGGCTGAAATGACAAAGCAGACACAGAGAGTCCTTGACACTATGAACTGCAATAAGATGTCAGAGATGCAGGCACGCATCAATCAGCTTGAAACTGCAAACGTTATAAACGCTGCTACGGCAGGAGTAGTAAAGTATCCTATGGCCACCACTTACTCAAGCGGAGTAAATCCGTTCTGCGGCGGAGCAGGTAGCGGATGCTGCGGTCAGGTGGCTTATTAGTCTAACTGAATAACGTGTACATTTATCAATGTGGGGGCAGGTGGCGTGATGCTACCTGTCCTGTTTTTTAAGGGTAAAATCCCGGAAAAGGAATAAAAAATGCCAAATTGTAATAAAAGATATCAAAAATCAAGCGTAAGAATGTCAAACGGTGCTACTCAGACTGTATTAGCAAACGGAGCTGTAGTATACTCTGCCGCTACTGTAGATACGGGCGTATCTATATCACCGAATCCAGCAAGCGGAGCACTCACTTTAAAGAACGCAGGACTGTATCTCGTGCTGTTCAACGGCACTGTAAACACAGGCACGACAGCAGGAAATATAATCCCTCAGCTGACATCGGACGGTGTAGCTGTTACGGGAGCATCAGCCAATATAACAGCGACAGCTACAGCTACTACAGCGAATGTCGTTATCCCGTATCTTGTAGCGGTAGGAGGCTCATGTTGCAATGTCAATAACGATATTACAATCAGTGTTATTAACGCAGGTGATGTATCAGCGGAATTCACAGCGGCAGCCCTCTCAGCTATCAAGCTTGCGTAACAGGGAAAGGCAGGGTGAGGATATGAGCTGCTTTAAAGATTTAGCCGTGATGGTAAAACAGAAGTGCGGCGAAGATAAAGTCATGGATATGGCTGAATGGGCACTCGGTATGCTCGAACAGTCAGACCACAGGAGCTATGACGAGATCATAAACAAAATGGAGAAGCTGGCGTATAGCATCGCTAAAGAGGACGCGGAACAGATAGTCCGCGGCATGAGACCGCGTGGCGAGGTGTGGTCATATGAGCAGGTCAAGGACTATATAGCTACTCACGGAATCACTGACAAGTGCGTGGAGTATTACCTTGCAATGAATATGGCTAAGAACGACTATTTCAACACAGCGTCAAGATTCAACGCACAGGACGATGTAGAGTTTTATTTCAGCATAGCTAATGACTTTATCAATGACATAGATGCTGACAATTATAAAATAGGCAGGTACTTTTCAAAGAAGTAACTGTAATTTAACTGAATTACCCCGTTTCAAGCGAGCATTTTTATAATGTTCGCTTTTTTAATTTCCGAAAGTGGAATACGGCATATGCAATAATTCAACAGAATATTATTTTTTTGCAAAGAATAAATATGAACGAAAGTGAGGGATATTCAAATGGGAGCATATACTATAGGCTCATCAAAAGGTCAGCAGATAGCAAGCAGCATGAAAACGGGTGGCACATATAAAGCGTCTGACGGTTCGACATGGAAGAAAGAAAGCGACGGCTCAGTAACAGTAACGTCTAAGGATGGTACTGTATCAAAGAACGCGTATAAGCCGTCAAGCGGCGGCAGCTCATCGGGCAGCGGTACTTCTACAGGCGGTTCAGGAAGTTCAAGGGGTAACGGTTCAAGCGGCTCTATCGGCACTATAAACAACGTATCAACAGGCAGCAACAAATCATATACCATAGGCACACCAAGGGGCAACGACTTGTACAACACCGCAAAGGTAACAGGCAGCACGTCATTTACCGATAAGGACGGCGGCAACGTAGTTCTCAGGTACGATAAGAATACAGGCAAAATGACCGCTACAAAGAACGGCGTTACGATGGATGTAAACAATACGTACAGAGCGCAGGGCAGTGTTTCAGGCGGTTCAAACGGTAGCACAGGAGCAGCAGGAACGAACGGGAACACGGCAGGAAACACACAACAGGGCAACGTTGCAGGTGGGAACACCACGTCAGGCGGCAGGACTGTTTATTCAGTAAACGGTAAAGCTCCGTCCGGACTGCGTGAGGGTGATATGGTCATCACTGGCGGCGGCACGTATAAGATAACGGGAGTAAACGAGGATGGCACATATGATAAACAGCTTGTAGAGGCAAACAACACTACATACACAGCTAAGAGTATAGACTTCCAAAAGCTCATAAATGATGCGGTATCACGCGGCGACTGGGCAAGTGCGGCACTGTACGAGTCACAGAGAAACGCAAAAATAGATAAACTGACAGCAAGCGGACAGAACCCGAACAACTATCAGAAGACATATAACTATTCTACAGTAGCTACAGACAACAACGGTAAGCAGTATAACGTTATAACCAAACAGGACGGCACATTAAGCCTCATTGGTTCAGACGGTTCAAGTCCGACAGACCTTTTCGGCATAATCACCGTTTCAGACCCGAATAACTCGCAGTACAAGAAGCAGTACATAGCTACGAATGATAACGGCAAGACAGGCAAACTCGTTGCTATAAGCAACTCACCTGTAACACTCAGAAAATTAAATGAAGATGGTTCATATGATAAGGTCACACTTAGAGATGCAGATGGAAATACGATAGACAGCGGCGACGTAGTATACGGTTCAGATGGTCTTACATATGTAAAATCTACAGGCGAAAGTCTCGGGCAGATAGCAACACGAATGGGACTTGATAACTCAAATTACGCATTTTCGGTAGGCTATGGAAATGACGAAAAATTCTTCACGTTAGACGGTGAACCTATAACGGGCGCGAGTGCCGCAACAACACGCGAATGGACACAGGACGAACTGTTAGACAAGCTCTATAACGCCATCATGGATGCAGGATATAACAACGTTCCTAAGTTGTCAGACTACGATACGCTCACATGGGAACAGGCACTTGCACAGGCAGGTGAGCAGATGAACGGGCAGTACGACCAAAAGCTTGACAGCACGCTCGACTCGCTGAATCAGAAAGCACTTGAAACAGGATTCTACGGTCAGCTCCCGACAGAAGCACTGCGTCAACAGGCGGCGGCATCAAATGAGGTCGAACGCCAGAGCGCGATAAACGACCTTGCAAGAAATCTTATGAGCGATTCAAGAGACTACGCACAGACACAACTCACAGCAGACACGCAGACATCTCAGAACCGCGTAAGCACTATACAGCAGATATATAACATGCTTGCACAATACAGACAGCAGGAGCTTGAGAACGCTCGTGAGAACGCGCAAAGTCAGAAAGAATACGACCAAGTGCAGCAGGAACTTATAAATGATGCGGTGCAGCTTTACGTACAAGCTATGAAGGAAGGCATAGACCCGTCACAGGCTTATTCCTATGCAAAGGCAAGAATAACAGGCAAATAACAATAATATGATATCTCATATGTGATGTTAGCAATATCCGCATATACGCTAACATCACATTTTCAAGGATAGGTGGCAGCCCTTTTTAAACTCTATACGAAAGCCACAGAAGGGAATAACGAATGTCATTAACAGGAAAGATAAAGGATTTTTTAAGCGGTGATACGCTCTCTACAAAGAAGCAGAAGGAACAGAAGAAAGAACAGCTTGCGTCAAAGGCGTTTGATACTAAAAAAGGCGGCAATGTAAGTCGTGATACAGGCAAGCACAGTAACTCAGTAACGCCTACCAAAAAGGCTACGCCTGCACTCAAGACCACCACAAGTACAGGCGTACCAAAAGCCAACAAAGAAAAAGGCGTAAGTGCTACCAAGGTCGCTGCGGATAAGTTTAACGGTACAGGTAAGAGCACAAGTCAGAATCGTTATGAAACGCTTAAACAAGGGGCAGGACTTATCAGCGATTCTGATGGTGGGTTTAACCGCATAAAGGCTGGCTCGGTGCGCATGAGCGATTCTCAAAAGGGTAACAATAACTCAAAGCCGAAAGGTACGCTTGATGTTATAAAAATGGCTAATATCCAGTCTAAGCATATGGATAAGACTGTGCAGAACACTATCAATGCACATAACGCAAGCGTAATACGCAGAGAACAGCCTACAGTAAGATTAGGTAGAGAACACGGTGGCGACGGCTCAAATGAACCACTTAAAAGCAAGACTGAACAAATTGCAGATATAATAAGAGAAAATAAAAAAAATGGCAGCGCGAAGATACAGCCTAACGGAAAAATTCACGATGCATGGGAAAGTACAAAGAAAAGCCCGGCACAGCGTGAACCTATAACCGTAAAATCCGTAAACGGTAAAGCTCCGAAAGACCTTTATGCAGGTGATACAGTTGTTACTAATGCAGGCTCATATAAAATAAAAAACGTTCTTAGTGACGGCTCATATGTCACAGATGCAACAGAATATTATGTTGACGAAAATGGCAAGGTATGGGAAAAACCATCAGACGCTACACAGACGAAATATAATACCTATGATTACAACGATCCTAACGCTGAACGCAAAGTTACATACAAAAAGCAAGGCGTGTTTGAGCACATCGGCGATGCGGCAAAACAGCTTTTAAATGACGATTCAAAGTCGAAAGAGTACAAGCAGAAACAGGCTGAAACATACTCAAAGGTAGAGCAGGAATTCTTAAATGATAAGGAATCAAATAAGTATACAGGCAAGAATCACGGTCTGCTTTCACTCATGGGTAAAGGCACTGAATCAGAGTGGACACCTAAAATGGGGTTGCTTTCATCAGCTACTCAGATGCAGAAGGATATGTATAACTATACTTATGCAAAGCACGGCAAGAAAGCGGCTAACGAATATCTTGAATCACTTGAATATACTCAACTCAATCCTAAGAACGCTGAGAACGTTCAGAGAATGATAGAGACTGACGTTAAATCAAGCCCTGTAATGGCTTCAATAGCATCCGTAGGCGCGAATACGGCGCTGCCGCAGGTAGCAGCTGTAAGAAACGCTATACAGGGCGTAAAGAACGCTACAGGCATAGGAAAGTACAAACCTATAGACGCAAACGATTCATTAAATGCAATATCAAGCTACGGTTCAAAAGTGCGTGGCGCAGTATCAGAGAAGATAAAGAATCCTGCTTTAAGAATAGGATATAACGCTGTTATGTCTATGGCTGATATGGCGGCTCAGACTGCTACGTTGGGCGGTTTAGGCGGCAGCGCAAGCAAGTTCGTAACACTGTCTATGTCTACTGTGTCAGCGAACGATACTATACTTGACACCCTCTCTCGCGGCGGCACACAGCAGCAGGCGTTTATGAACGGTATTATAAACGGCGCGCTGGAATTCCTCTCCGAATCCCCTGCTGTAGAAGGCGTATTCAACGTAGGACGTGGTATCAGACCTGTAAAGGATGTAAAGAGCTTTGCTATATCTACGCTCCGTCAAATGGGCGTAGAAGCAGGTGGTGAAGGCTTTGCAAACGTAACTCAGAACCTTGCAGACCAAGTAATAATGGGCGATAAGTCAAATTTTGGTTTGACAGTAAAGCAGTATGAGCAGGACGGTAAGACACACAAGGAAGCTGTAAAGCAAGCTACCATGGATATGTATGTCAAGCAGACAGCTGAGGCTATGGCTACAGGCGCACTTGCAGGCGGCGTTATGGGCGGCGCGGCATCTGCGTTTAATACAGTGTCAGCAGGTCGCAATATCAACAGCAATACAGCATACGCAAAAGACCTTGCTCAGACTGCTAATGAGATAGGTTTAGATGGTAAATACGCTGAGACCGCGCGAGAGATAAGCAAGGGGCATAATGTAAGCTCACTTGATGCGGCGAATCTTAAAGGCGCGATACAGGAACACTACCTCAAAGAAACTCGTGATGATATAGCTAAGTTTTACAATTATGTAGGGCTTGAAGCTCCGCACAGGCTTGCTACGACTTTTGGTAGAGTAAGCAACAGAGACGAGACTGGTTTTAACAATCAAAAGTTTACAGACGCATGGTTGAAGAAGTCTACAGATATCCTTATACAGATAGAACAGTACAAAGCGAATCCTAAAAACACAGACCTAAAAACTAACATACAGGAATATCTCGACCGTTCTAACGCGCTTTTATACAGCGGCGTGTTGTCAGAGGACGGGCAGTTCGCAGCTGCGGTCAGAGCACAAGCTAACGAGGTATTGAACGGTATTCCGGCAAGCGCAGCAGGACAGAATATAGTTTCAAATGATAGTGACCTTTACGCAGAAGATACGGAGAATACAGATGCTGAAAATAATAATTCGGATATTGATGCTCAAAGTACAGATAGTGAAACTTCAAATGCAGGAGTTGCTGCTCAAAGTGTTGGAGAAGATGCTGCATCTGTAATAGATATAACTGATGACGTTGTTCCACTCTCAGAAAGTGCGTCTGAAGTTGCTGAAAGCAACAACGCAACTACAGAGAAAGTTGCGCCTACGGGTGAAATAGCAACTCAGAACGCAACTTCGGTCGCAGAAACCAAGTCAGAACCTAAGTCAGAACCTAAGTCAGGAACTATAACCGTAGTCAATACAAACAGTGCAACTGCGAGGAATATAAACACATTCTCAGTAGGTAAAAAAAGAGGAAATACTGTTACGTATCATAAGTCAGCGGAGCAAAAGAACGGCTCGGTCAATGCACGTACAGCGTCAAGTGTTCTCGATGATCCGAATTATGATGTGATAGAGGAAAGCCCAAGAAATAACACGGTAACCTTTATATACACGGATAAATTTGATACGTCTACAGAACCGAAAGTAACAAAGAAGGTGCGCGTTAAGTTAAGAGCTGATGGAAATGCTACAGTTACAGAGCTGAATGTTCCAGATGGAGAAATACTTGTTGACAAGTCAGAATACGTGCCAGCAAACTATAAGGGATTTGATGTTGCAAAACAGAAGGCTCGTGAAAACACTTGGAAAAATAGCGGCGTAGTATACGATTCCTCAAAGCTCAACAATAAAGAATACTTTGAGTCTATATTTGGAAATATACTCGGAGGCTCATCCAAATCGCAGGATTCAACATCCAAAACTAAGGTGACTCAACCTGAGCAGGAAGAAAGAATAGAGCTTAATAGATACGAAAAAGGCTTTATAAATTATTTACTGAATACACCTATTAAAATAAGTGAAAAGGTAAAAGAAGAAATGCCGGGTTGGTCTGCTTACGCTGACGGAAATAACGTCTTATTTTTAACAGATGAATCGCGCGTAAATATAGGCGGAGAAGAAGTCAAAGCTAAGAATATCAGAACTGCTTACAATGATATAGAAGGGAATTATTCTATAGTATTACTTCCAGTAAGAGGTAGGCGAAGCAACAATAAAATGCGCGACTCGGAACGCTTGAAGGTTATAATCGGTGCAGTTAATGCTATAGACCCTATGAATGTAGATATCAACGCTGCGATAGAAAGAGAAAATGCGGCGAATGGAAAAACAAAGGTAGTTGAAAATGAAGGTAGAAATGGACTTTCACAGCAGGAGAAAGTTGAAGATATAGCGACACCGAATGAACAGGGAAACATAGAGTTACAGAACAATGAAGATGCAACAAATTCGGATGATTACAGGATAGAAGAAAGCCCTGACGGCAGTGCATTTACAGTCTATGACCCTGACGGTTACTATGAAGCCGAGTTCAAATCAAGGCGTGAAGCTGAAGAATACGTCCGTAGATTGTCGGATGATGACAAGAAAGACAAGAAGGATGACAAGAAGGATGACGAGAAAGAAGTTAAATCTGAAGCGGAAACTGAAACAAAAAGTGAAACAGAAACTGAAAACATTTCAGATTCTGAAGGAATTAATGAAGAAAGACGTCAAAATTCTGCAAATACTGACAATAAAACAGAAGAAAATGAAGATTTAGACAGTGAATCGTTTAATGAAGATGAATATGAGCTGATAGACTGGGAAGACCTTGATGAGAATACCAAAGAACCTGTCACAAAAAAAATAGACATGGATAAGATAAGAAGCAACCGTGCTATCGCAAGTGAGATGAAACAGGCGTTTGATTTGCTGTATGAAACTCCTAAATCAGCTAATCAAATGGGTAAGCTCGTCAAGGAAATATATGAACAGGTCGTAGAGAACGGATATTATGACCTCAGCGCAGCCGCCGATTCTTTCAGGTATGAGATAGAAAACAACCAATACATCGGTGAAGACCTGCGTTCCCCGGAAGAAAAAGAATTCTATCAGGCGGTAACTCACAGCAACTTCAAAGTAGACGATACTGTAAAATCAGAGATAACCGATTACGGCGACTGGCAGAAGGCGAATAAAAATATTATATTAAAATCAGGCAAAAACGGTACACAGAGCATAGATAACTTTTATTCAAACGTTAAGTCGGAATACCCTGATGTATTTTACGGTAATACGAATATAACGGGAGAAGCTACTACAGAGGGCGATATGCTCGTTGAGCTTGTAGCCGCAGCTCGTGAGATACAGGAAAAGATGTACACTCGTGAGGGCGACATTGGTACAGCATTTGAAGGGCTTGACACTGAGGATATAAGCCTCATATGGGCGGACAAGCTCGGCGAAATGCTGTCTATAGCTAAACCGGAAAAGAAGTCTAAAAAGGCAAAAACGGAAGGTAAAACAAATGAAAGTGAAAATAAGAAAAAGTCAGATGGAAAAGGTAAAAAGAGCACATCAGCTGAGGAAGGCAGTAGAGAAAGCAAGTCCGGAACTGAAAAAGAAGATGGAAGAACAGCTGAAGAAGGACGTTCTAAAAGCGAAGATACAGCCGAAGAAAAAGTAAGTGAGGCTGAACCAAACGAGATAATAAGGCGTTTAAAAACAATGCCTAAAGGTGTTGTTTGGAAAGGTGCAAAAGTCTATGATGCAGGTAAAGGAAGCTATAGCGGCGGTAAGTATAATACTTACGAATACAACAAAGTACAGTTCGTAGCTAAAGATAACAGCTTGTACGCAAAACTGTACGGAACGAACAAAGAAAACCCTGTAAAGCAGATTTTCTTTGAAATACCTAACTATAAGTCACAATCACCAGCCAGTATCGAAACATACATGATTGAAAATAGCAAATCTGCTACGAGTCCATATCCATTAGGCAGTCATTTTCACGATGGACTGTTAGATTTTTACCGTAATGAAGGTTTAGGTACTGGGTTGGTTAAACCTGTACTAAGAGACTTCAATCCGTCACCTAAGAACGAAGAACCTACAGTCTTCAAAGCACGCGGTAAGAAACAGCAGTCAGCACCAAATAAAGATAACCCTCTGCGCGGCAGTCTGAACGACCTTAAGGCAAGCAAGAACTACGGTAAGACGGATGAAGCTATACGCAGTATCAAGGCTGAAAACAGAGCTGTTGCCGAGAATATCGGTTCTATCATAAAAGAGATCGGCTCGAAAATGCATGTAAATATATATGCCAAGCGTTACCGCAATATGGGTAAGAATACGCTCGGTTGGTTTGACAATATGCACTCGCAGATACACACACAGGAAAAAGAACAGCTCGGCATAACGATACATGAGTTAGGGCATAAACTTGACAAGGACTTCGGGTTGAACGGTTCTGCAGGGGTTCAGGACATGCTCAACGGTGTTCCGGGGCTTAAACAGGAAATGGAGCAGCGCGGCTATACGCCTGCAGAAATGCAGATGGAGACTATAGCCGACTTCGTGTGGAAGTATCTGTCCGAGCCGGATGTTGCATGGGAGATGGGTAGCTACGCACGGAATCGTAATTTCTATGAGACGTTTGAACTCGCACTGGACAAGAAGACTCTAAAAGATATAAAAGCTATCAGAGCTGATATACTCGCGTTTACAACTAAAAATACCACAGAACGTATGCGCAGTCAGGTAAGGTCGAGAGAAGAGGTCAGAGCAGAAGACAGGATACACATACACGACCTTAAGACTCCGAATACAGTATTCGGTAAGATGATAAAGGGATTTGACAAGGTATACGGAAACTTTCAAGAAAACTTTGTCGATTCTACATGGGCTGCATCTAAAGTCGTAAAGGACATAGAAAAAGCGTCAGGGCGTAAGCTCACACCGAAAGAGAACTTGCAGCTCGCGCTTGAATTCTCAGGTAGCAATGCATCAGTCACAGATACGCTCATAACACGCGGATTCATCAAACCTAATGGAGAACTGACAGGGCGCGGCAGTTTTGCGGATATTATAAAGGAAACGGAAAATAAAGGCTCAAAGGTAGGGCGCACGAGTAAGCAGAACGCATTTGATGATTTTGCTTTATATCTCATAGCACGTCACGCTATCGACCGTGAACGCATGGGGCAGACAACAATGTCACAGGACGCTACGGGCGGCGACAATATTGCTGCTTACGAGCAGATCATACGCGACATGGATAGTAAGTACGGTGGTCTTTTTGAAGAACAGTCTAATGCAGTGTACGAATGGTACGATGCATTTATGCGCGCATGGATGGTAGATACTGGTCTGCTATCAGAAGCAAAGTATGAAACGATGCGCCGTATGTACCCTCACTATGTACCGATGTTCCGCGTCATGGATACACGCCACGCCAATGGGCAGGTATCTAAGGGCGTAAACCCGCTCAAACATAACTCGCTCAAAGGCTCTACGAGAGAGATATACAACCCTATAGAGAACCTTATGATACAGGTGAACAACATCGTCAAGGCATATCATAATAATGAAATAGGTGCAACTATCCACAGGCTGTGGACAAGTGAAGATGCGGCAGTACAGGACGGCATAGCTCAGTTCGTTACAGAAGAACAAGTAAAACTTGAACGTCAGCAGGTACAGACAGAAGAAATAAAGGACAGGTTGCAAAACAAACTGTTCGACCATATATATAATAATGTATGGTCAGCATCAAACCGCGGCGAGTACAGCAGAATGTCACCTGAAGAACAGGCACAAGTAAGAGACGAGCTGACAAGACGCGACCTCATAGATAGCACTATAGACGATACTGTCACACAGTTTGTGCCAACGGATAACGGATTAGATCAGAACGTAGTAGTTGCGCTCATAGATGGCGAGAAATATTACTACAGGATAACGGATGAGCATCTTGCACAAGCGATAACGGCAGTACAGCCTACAGAATATATGTTTAAGCATATAGCGAAACTGACCCGTGTGTTCTCCGCACTAACTACTTCGCAGAACCCTATATTCGCTTTAAGCAATGGCATCAGAGACTTCCAACATGGTTGGGTCTACACTGACGCCGAACATTGGTATCAGAACTTTACGTATCCATTTGAATATTTTAAGGCATTAGCGCAAGCGTTTAAAAATGAATTCAGTACCAAGCATCAGAGCGACATGTACAAACAGTATAAATCCACTACAGGGTTTGACCATAAATATATGGCAGATAGCGATACTCTCGGTGAGGTCATGAAGAACATTCATCGTTCACGCAATCCGCTTGTATGGGCAGCACACTTTATAGATGCGTTAAATACTGCGGTAGAATCAGCTCCACGTTACGTGGCATACAAGCGTAAATTTGGTGCTACAGGAGAAATTATGACCGCAGGCAAGGCGGCTCGTGAGGCTACAGTAAACTTTAACCGTAAGGGAATAAAAACAAAACGTTTAGGGCAGGCAGTACCGTTCCTTGGGGCTGCGGTAGCAGGCGTAAACCAGTTTGTAACATTACTCACATCAAAGGAAACATTGACTACTAAAAACGGTCGATTAAAACTTGCTCGCGCAATGGCTACACAGGCTATCCCTGCTATACTGCTTGCATTCCTCAACTCAGGCTGGCTCGGGGATGATGATGAGAAGCGCAAAGAATACGATGAACTGAGCGAATATACAAAAAACAACTACTGGATATTCAAGTGGGGTGACACGTGGGTAAAGCTACCTCGTGACAGAGAAATTTCAGCAGTATTTGGTACATTCTTCCAAAACATCGTGCTTGACAATATCTATCCTGATGAGAGAGATTCTACGGTAACAAAAGAATTTATCAGTTACTTAAAAGAACAGCTGATGCCGTCTGTGTCACCTACGGGATGGGCGTTGATACAGGCACGCAACAATAAGACTTGGTATGGCACAGACCTTATATCAAGCTCGAGTTCAGATCTGCTCAAAAATCCTGAAACGTATATGGATGTAACAGACGAATCAACATCTGAGATAGCAACGTGGATGGCAGGAATAATAAATAAAGGACCTGAAATGATGCGAGAATCATTGGGTGTACTTGCCACTCCAAAGGGCGTAGACTACGTACTTGACCAACTCACGGGCGGTCTCGGTGACGTGGTGCTTCCATTGACAAGACCAGCAGAACGCTGGGCGGGTCTCGGAGAATCGCTCAAAGCTAAGTACACGTTTAACGAGGATAAGAGTTCACGCTATACGTCAGAGGCTTACGATATCAAGGACAAGCTCACTGCGCTTGAAGCTGCGGATAAGATAACTGATGAGGAAAAGGAATGGCTCACGGCATTCAGTAAGACTATGAGCAAGTCTTCGGGCGATGACCCGGACTATAAGACGGTCGGAGATTACTTTGCAGACATCAGGGCATACAGGAACGACCTGAGCATGTCATACAGCGACAGAGCGGCGAAGATGAACGAGGCGTACGAACACATAGCTGAAATGACTTACGACCTTGTAAGGGCTTATAAGGGCGGCGGAACACCGCAAGGCTCATACGCTGAGAAGATAATACCGTCAGATATAGATACTGTAGGGTTTAGTCCTGAGACGTACACGGCAGCGTTCAACAGGATAAACAAAGGCGATGAGTCAGCGAAGAAGCTTGCACTTGCCGCTGATGCTGAACTTAATGATAAACAGAAAGCGTATCTGTCACAAGATATACTCGGCAAACAGTATGAGAACTATGCTAATTCATATAAGAAAATGGCTGATGCAGGTGTAACGCCTGAGCAGATAACTAAAGCTTACGACAGTACAAGGCAGTATAATGCAGATAAGGCAAAGGCACTGGCTATAATAGGTGCAGGCGGTGACAATGCGGAGCTTATAGCAATGGCGGTATCAGGAGCTACAGACAACACGTATAATAAAAATCTTGCTGCATACAGGGGAGCTGTAAAAGCAGGTGTAACAGGTGAAATGTACGATAGCGTAATAGCTGCGGCAGATACGATAGCGAAAGCAAATAAGAACGCAAGCGTAACAAAGGATAGCCTAAGGACTGCGTGCAAACAGGCAGGATATAACTATATGCAGACTATGTACATAGTGCAGATGCGCTTTCCACCAAGGTAAAAATAAAATCGCACTGGCGAGATTTGTATATTTCATGATTTCATGATACAATCCGACTTGTCAGTATGAACACATCAATCAAACACAAAAGCGGACGACCCTTTCAGCTCTGAGGTCGTCCGCTTTTGTTATGCGGTCGATGAATCGGTTTGGGTGCAACTCAGGGTGCAACTTTTTTGTGACGATATATGATTATATATGACGGTTATTTATATGCTTTTAAATATAAAAAAACACCGCCTAATATTGAAATTTCAATGATTAGAACGGTGTAGTTCATCGTGGCGCGCCATGCAGGATTCGAACCTGCGACCTTCGAGTATAACATTGAAATTTCAATATTTGTATGTATGGTTGCTACGTAAGGTGCAACTATATAGGAATTATAATATCTTTTCATTGAACTTATCCATGTGCCTACGCGCAGCATCAAACGAGCGCTGCGTTCTATGGGTGTATATCTTTGCAGTTGTAGATATATCTGCATGCCCCATCAATTCTTTTGCGACATTAAGCGGCACTCCGGCATCTTGCAGGTCAGTACAAAATGTATGCCTTAAACAGTACATGACTAAATCAGGAGCAACGCGGAACGGCGGAAGAACTTGGTCGTTATACGTCTCGCATCCCATATCGATATTCAGATCGTGCTTAAAAGACCGCCACATAGCTTGCACAGCGGAAGAATCCATACGCTTACCATTTGTTTTTGTAACTATATAATCGGTGAGTGCTTTTCCATTCTTTCTTTTTACAAGCCATTCTTCAAGCGGTCTGCTCAGCGGCACTCTACGCACACCTGCCTCAGTTTTTGTCGGTCCTTCTATGCCTTCTACTCTTTTTAAATTGTACTCTACTTTGATATACTTTTCTTCAAAGTTTATGTTCGACCACTTTAAACAGCATACTTCACCCGGGCGGAGACCGGCAAATAGCATTATATAAATAAATGTGCCGCCGCGGTGATGCTGACATACATTCAGGATATGCTCACGCTCATAGTCGGTGATAGAACGGCGCGAATATTCATCTCCTTTAGGTGCTGTTATGTCTGATGCAGGGTTTTCAAGTAACAGTCTGTTCCTGCGAGCTTCTTCCAAGGCTCTGTCAGTTAAGTTGAGTGCACGCTTTAACATCTTTTTGGAGCGAGCGGTCATGTTGTTTAACATGTTTTGAATGTGAATTGAGCGGATATTATTTAACTGCATATTGCCAAGTGCTGGCAGTATATGATTTTTTAATACATTTCTGTAAGAGTAGGCTGTATCGACACTGACTGTCGGCTCTACGTATGTTGTAAACCACTCGTCTACCCAATCTTTGAATAGCATGTTTTTATCTATCTTCTTCCGACCATCTTCAAGCTCCATCTGTTTCCGGACTTTCTTTTCGATAAATTCTTTTTCCGTGTCAGCGTGTATCCAGTAATCCTTACCCTCAAACCTAAACTTTCGATTTATCTTGTACTTTTTCGCCATTTTTTTAATCACTCCTTGATATTTCGCTCATTATGGTGTAAAGTTATACGATTTAACGGTCAACTCCCGTTATAGTCACTCCGTGATTAACGATATACAATGTGAGTGGTCAGTCTCCAGCTTTCCACTCATCATAGTAGGGTAGAGCAGCGGCAGCTCGACAGGCTCATAACCTGTAGGCCATGGGTTCGATTCCCATTCCTGCGACCACATAATATACCTCTTTTGAAGTGACACATACACAGCCAAACGCTGGGGTATAGCCAAGTGGCAAGGCAACGGACTTTGACTCCGTCATACGGCGGTTCAAGTCCGCCTACCCCAGCCAGCATGCGTGCTTAGTTTAATTGGAAGAACGCTCCGAACATCCCGGAGAGATGGTGAGTTCAATTCTCCCAGGGCGCCCATTTGTGCAGATGATTTTAAACCAACCATTTGTATCAGGTAATGATTCAAATATCATTTCAGATAACTTTATTAAATTTGCTCTTATATCTTTACTTTTTATATTTGCTTTACAGGTCGTATGAACCTTGTGGATGGTCTCTTTTTAGAGATTTGAAGTGAGGGGGCTGCGACCTGATAGCCAATAACACGGACCGGTAGCTCAGTTGGTCAGAGCGTTCGGCTCATAACCGAAGTGCCAGGGGTTCGAGTCCTCGACGGTCCACCAGTGCGAGAAAAGTTTTTATGTTTTTTCGCCTCCTTTCTAAGGTACGATTGCGAACATTGCAGAGAAGCTCTGCCTGGCGTAGGTCAGATGGGGCTTTTTCTGTATGCTTTATCTGATTATTTGTTTGCGTAACCATGTAAATAAAAATAGCTGTCTTTGTGGACGGCTATTTTTTATTTTTAAACTGGTCGATTTCGACGGGGTTAATCCTCGATTTGACAGTCATGTTTTTGTGCATCAGTAAGCAGGTCGGAATTTCCACCTTCTGCATTTAAAACTGTTTGCACGTAACGTGAACTTATATTTTCAACATCTGTACAGTTGACATCATGGTATACATTTGTACGTGTATCTAAAATGTAGTCACAATCATATATATAACTCATATACACTTCGTCTTTCAGGGTGTTTATAATAATGTCCACTTTGCTAAACTGTTTTTCGCTCATTAAATCTGCAACCAAGGAAGATAAAGGGTATGATTCTTCATCAAAATGATTTTCTTCATATTGGCAACCATCAGCATAGCCTTGTTCGTAACCTTCATCATAACCATCTTGACGAGCGCGCTCATCAGCATCACCTTCAAATCGAGGCTGCCCGCAAGATGCAAGTAATAACACACAGCATGCAATCAATGAGGCACACTTTAATTTTTTACAGAACATAGAACTCTTCATTGTAATGGCACCTCGTTCTATAATCTATGATCTATATAATCGAGTTCTTCACCAATAAGTTCATATAAGGTACGCAGTTCTTCTAAATTCATAGTTACGCCTTTCCCCGGTTCGCCATCCTTTGTCCAGTTTCTTATATCATACTTTGGCTCTTGTACGTTCCAACTTAAACGTTTGAATGATTTTATCCATCTTCCTGTACCGTCCGAAAAATCCCCGAATTCGTTTATTATTTCGTATGTCTTTTCATCATCGGTCTTACTTTTTCTTTTGCTCATCTTATCATCACTCTCCATGCAGGATATCCCTGTGTTATAACTGCTCCGCGTTCTTCAAATTCTATGTCAAATAAATCATCTAATAAATACAATGCAGGCAATGCATCTTCAGTATACGGTATCCAAATAATGCCTGATGCTTTTCTATTGTCTATATAATATATACCGTCAGAATCAAGTAAAGCGGTGACTTCATCGCCTTTTTCAAGCGGAACTTCAGGAAACATAGACTCTTGAGCTTCAGTTACTTTCACTGGCTCAGGCTTTGGCTTTGACTTTGGCTTGGGTTGCTGTTTTGGTGCAGGCTCTACTTTTGGCAGCGGTTTTGGCACAGGCTTTTGTGGTAGTGGGTCATTGCGTACTGGCCGCGGTTTGACTTTTTTCTGTGGTACAGTATTTACGATTTGAGTTTTTGTGACTTCAGCTCGTTTTGTTTGCTCGTTAATTATTTGTTGCTGTCGTCTTTCAGATTCTTCAAGTGCGCGACGAAGCTGTTCTTTAGGACTATTATTTATTTTGCGGTTAATCTCGTTACCAAGTCTACTCGAAAGAAGTAGAATCATGAAACTCATAAATAATACGCTTCCTATGCATAACGCCAATTCTTCCATTCAACCTCTCCTTAAATCATGAACAATAAATCTCGATTTTACGCCGCATTGAATCAATGTCCTCAGCTATTAGCTTGCGTGCTTCGTTAGTTATTGGCTTGTTCTTGTACAACAGTTCCTCTTCGCTATTGTTAGATAGTAAACTGTCTATTGCTTCCAGTACGATAGAAATGTCTCTTTTCATGTCATTCTCTCCTATTAAGTCTGTTTTGTTGCATTTGAGAACTTGACAGAGCTTTTCAATCATTTCTATATTTGGTCTGCTTACGGCTTGTTCGTAGTTTGATATAGTGGTGTTTGTAACGCCTACCTGTTCTGCAAGTTCTGTTTGCGTTAGTCCCCGTAATTTACGCATTGCTTTTAAATTATTTCCTACATACATTGTTATCACAACTCCTTAAATTTTATATATCCCTTTCTGTGTATTGCGCATTACAAGTACATTATATCCAAGAAAACTTGATTTGCCATTATTTTTTTTAGTTTTTTTGTAAAAAAGTATTGCAATTCCAAATTACTTGGATTATAATTATAAATGTCCAAAAGATTTGAATAAAAGGGGGTGAAATATTGAGAATGTCCCTAAAAGCATGGCGGAGAGCAAAAGGAATCTCAACAAGAGCCATGGCTAAAAAATTAGGCATAACACAGACTACGTATATAAATTGGGAAAAAGAACCGAAAAAGATATCAATAGAAAATGCTTTTAGAATATCTACAATCCTCGATGTAGAGGTGAATGATATTATTTTTTTACCCGATAACTCCAAGAAAATTGGATAATCTAAAATAAATTCAATTATATTGGATGCGGAATAAGGAGTAGACACATGAACAGGGAACAAATAACGATACGCCTCCCAGCTGAACTTAAACGTGAACTTCAGCGAGAGGCGGACGAAAAGAATGTGAGTTTTAACGCATACGTTTTGATTCTCATTGATAAAGCTCGTCAGATGAAACAGAGATAATACCGTTTTGAGATTCATAATCAGCAACAAACTGTTGCAGTATGCGGACAGCTTGTTGATTGAATGAACGGTTTTCATGTTTGGCTATCCATTTTAGCTTTAAATACAATTCATCCTGCATGCGAATACCTCTGAGTGGAATTACTGATGGCATATATGGAACTCCTTTCATAATTGTTATCACTATGATAACACGCCGGGTGCTAAATCGTTAAGACTTGAAATCATATCGTTTACCTCCTTTCTGCGAACATTATAACACGCAGGCAGGAGCTAAAACACAGGAGTACAAGACATGACAAAAACAGAGATAAAAAAGCAGTTGTCACGTGATCTCGAAGGAAACGAGCGTGTGCTGCTGAACATCAAAGATGCGGCAAAGCTGCTGAATATGTCGGTCAACACATTAAAGCCGATGCTTGTAGGTGTTGATTACATGCCGGTCGGCAGAGAGAAACGCTACTTCATCGGTGATATCGCTGATGTGATAGTAAGCAGAAAGAAGATAACGTTATAGCAATAAAAAAGCGGTAGCTAAATGTTTGGCACACAGCTACCGCAGAAGAAAAGGAGTGTAAACATGAAATTAAAACTGTTGAAAGTCTTAACACAGATTACCCTCGTTGACATAGTTTACGGCATGTCAGCCTTTATGTCAAGAAGGTACTGGGATATGGGCACTGGATTTGGTGACCTGTTGGTGTCAGTGTTTGCGGTATTCCTCTACCACTGCACTAAAGCATGCGTGAAAGAATACAGAGAGGAGAAGTTACAGAATGTTTGAGTTGCCGATAGAACCGCCTGAGCCAAGGATACGCGCTGAAACGCGGTGTCAGATATGCGGTGAGCCGGTAGATGATTACAGCAGATGGAGCAATGACAGCTATCTCTACATAATCGGCGGCTACAGGATGTGCCGCGGATGCGTTGAGGATTGGCTGAGTGAAAGGCGAGTGGATGTGTATGACTGAGACGGTGACTATACCGTTCACGCGGTTTGAAGAGCTGCTGTACAAGGAAAACAGCTATGAGTTAAAGAGAGAGGCACTTGAAAAAGGCGTGTATCTCGACAGAAAGTTTGAGTGCGCTATGTTTGGCGTGGAAGTGGAGGAATAAGAAATGATAAGAGTTGAAATCAGCAAAGACGGTAGATGTCAGGTCGAAGTAAACGGAGAAGCAGAACACGTTGCATTTGAATTTGCAACGCTCGTGTCAAAACTGGCAATCAATATGCCTAAGAAGATTTTAGAGAAGGCGTTTGAGGATGGGCTATTCATCAACGAACATGGGATGAAAGCCTTTGAAGAAAAGATGGATAAGGATATAGAAGATTTTGAGGAGATGCTCCGCTCAGAAGAATCTGATGCTAAAGACAGTGAAGAAGATGATGAATCAGATCGTGATGACTTTAAAAAGTTTACCGCGATGATGGCATTGGCAGCTATGATGGGAACGATTTTAGGTGACAGGAATGATAAAACTGGTAAACACTAAAGACATGCCGCTTGGCGAATGGCGCAAGTGGCGTAAAAAGGGTATCGGTGGTTCTGATGCAGGCGCGATATGCGGTCTCAATCCTTACAGGTCAGCTATTGACGTATTCGTTGATAAAACTAAGGAATGCGTTGACGAGACGGATAACGAAGCTATGCGCGTCGGGCGTGATCTTGAGGAATATGTAGCACAACGCTTTTGCGAAGCTACAGGCAAGAAGATACATAAAGTAAACGCAATGATGCAGAATGAGGCTTATCCGTGGATGCTCGCAAACGTTGACCGCAAGGTAAGTGGTGAAAACGCTTACCTTGAATGTAAGACAGCAAACGCATATAAAGCCAGCGAATGGGCTGACGGCAAATGCCCTGAATCATACGAGATACAGTGCCACCACTATATGGCAGTCACAGGAGCTGACGCGGTATACCTCGCTTGTCTGATAATGGGGATAGATTTTGTAATCGTTAAAATCAAACGCGACGAATCTATTATAAACGACCTTATCAAGATAGAGAGCGAGTTTTGGAACGAGCATGTACTCAAAGGTATCATGCCACCGCCTGACGGTTCGGTTGCCGCGAAGGAAGTTATAAATGAGATATATTCATCAACTTGTGACGGAGACATTGATATGTCAGACGACGCGGAAAAACTCAACAGACTTGATGAACTTGATGAACTTATAGGCAATCTCAAAACTGAACAGGAACAGCTCAAGCAGGAGCTTATGGTCCGCATGGGTGAATTTGAGACAGGTTACATAAATGACCGAAAAGTCACGTGGAAGTTGCAGAACGGCAGAACGACCATAGACAGTAAGCGTCTGCGTGAGGAATGTCCTGAAATATATGACGAATACAGCAAGACAGGGGAATCGTTTAGAGTGTTTAAGATAGCTAAATTAAAGAAGGAGGCTTAACAGTATGGCAGTAGCAAATAAACTCGCTGCAAAAGCAAATAACGGGGCTGTAGCAGAAAAGAAACAGCCAAAGAATATGAAAGACTGGATAGTGGCTATGAAGCCGCAGATAGAGGCGGCGTTACCGTCGGTGATAACGCCTGAAAGATTTACCCGTATGGCACTTACGGCGGTGTCGAGCAATCCAAAGCTTGCAAACTGCACGCCTAAAAGTTTTATGGGCGCGCTGATGAATGCAGCGCAGCTCGGACTTGAGCCTAATACGCCGCTCGGTCAGGCTTACTTGATACCGTATAAGAACAAAGGTGTTGACGAAGTACAGTTTCAGATTGGCTACAAAGGTCTCATAGAACTTGCACATCGCTCAGGCGAATTTAAAAATATCGAGGCAAGGGTCGTATATGAGAATGATACGTTTGAATATGAATACGGTTTAGAGCCTAAATTAGTCCATAGACCGGCGATGAAGGATAGAGGCAAGCCAATATACTATTATGCAGTTTTCACGCTTGTAAACGGCGGTTTCGGCTTTGAGGTCATGTCCAAAGAGGATATAGACATACATAAAAATAAATACAGTCAGGCGGCAGGCAGTAAGTACAGCCCATGGAACACGAATTTTGATGAAATGGCAAAGAAGACCGTACTTAAAAGAGTACTCAAATACGCGCCAATAAAGACCGAATTTGCAAGAAAGATAAATAATGACGAAACCATCAAGACCGAGCTTTCTGACGATATGAGCGATGTAACGCCGGAAGAAACGGAAGCTTATGTCGTGGACGAGGACGGCGTTATCTTAGATACCGAAGAGACAACGGAAAACGAAGAAAACGCAGAATCGGAACTTCCCGGTCAGCAGATGTTAGAGGTGTAACAGATGAATTCAGTAAATATTATAGGTCGTCTTACAAAAGACCCGGAAGTTAAATATACAGACAATCAGCTTGCCGTATGCCGCTTTTCAGTAGCTATAAACAGGGGCAAGGACAAGGACGGAAACGACCGCGGAGCGGATTTTCCGAACTGTATAGCGTTTGGAAAGACTGCTGAGAACATTGGCAAATACTTTTCAAAAGGTCGTCTCATAGGCTTAAACGGCAGATTGCAGACGGGCAGTTATGAAAATAAAGAGGGCAGCAAAGTTTACACGACTGATGTTATCGTTGATAGGTTTGATTTTTGTGACAGCGGCAATAGTAACGGTCAGGGCAACGGATTTACTCGACCTGAGGGTGCGGCAAGTAATTCAGATATCCCCGATGGTTTCGAGGTCATAGAAGAGGACGACATTCCATTCTAAGGTCAGCAAAACACATCACGGTGACGGTAAAGGTTGTGGGTATCCGGGATTTGATTACAGGAGATTATAAAATATGGGAAATAAGATAAAACGCAGCAACTTCGTAATTATTCAAGGTTGGATGATCACAGACTTAAAACTTAAAGGCAACCAGCTCATGATTTTTGCGGCAATATACGGGTTTTCTCAGGATGGCGAATCCGAGTTCACAGGTAGCATAAGTTATCTCAGAGAATGGCTCGGCGGAGCATCAAAAAATACAGTTACAAAGGCACTCAACGAGCTTATAAGTCAGGGCTTTATCGTTAAAAGGCAAGAAGATATAAACGGAGTTAAATTTAATAGATACAGAGTTGACCTTGAAGTGATAAATAATTACTCTACCGGGTCAGAAATTGACCAGTCTCAAAATTGCACCCCCGGGTCAAAAACTGACGGGGGTGGGTCAGAAATTGACCTGGGGGGTAGGTCAAAAATTGACCCACCCCCGGGTCAAAAACTGACGGGGGGTAGGTCAAAAATTGACCCCAATAATATATATATAAATAATAT